>Ga0307486_1000434_pt1 | contig 38768 bp, 38 predicted proteins | sample CBIW02metaG_FD_203663 | JGI IMG/M metagenome (GOLD analysis project Ga0307486, IMG submission 203663) | Sea-ice brine microbial communities from Beaufort Sea near Barrow, Alaska, United States - CBIW 0.2 | ecosystem: Environmental > Aquatic > Marine > Coastal | place: USA: Alaska | collected... | reverse complement strand
ATCTAAAACTCGGCCGCTCCGTCCGGTATCCGACAGCAATGTTGGATGCTTGGGCTATGAAGAAGGTGGCCTAATGGCTCGGCCGCGTCTCGAAATTGGAAGCCAGGGGGCCGTCTCGGTCGCTGGTAGTCCAGGAGCTTTTACAGCACGGGCCCGGTTCCGTGACGGTGATGGTGTGACGCGAGCTGTCGAACGCGGCGGCGCCACGAAAGGTGCCGCCCGCACTGCGTTGAGTAAGGCTTTGCAGGAGCGCAGTGCGCACATCCGTGGCGGTGAGCTTGACGGTGGCAGCACCGTCGCTCAATTGCTTGCGATCTGGTGGCCGGCGAAGCTGCTCGAATCCCCTGACCTGAGCCGCGGCACAAAGTATTCGTATGAAGACATCATGGGCCGCATCATCGTCCCCGGTGTTGGCTCGCTCCTACTGCGTGAAGCGACCACTGGTCGGTTAGACCGGTGGCTCACTGCTGAACGTGCGGTGCGTGCCGCACAGTCTGATTTGGCGCGCACCATCTTGAACCAGGCTTTCAGCTTCGCCGCTCGGCGTGATGCCGTCGCTGCAAACCCCATTCAAGCAACATCGAAGTCGAAACCGTCGAAGTCGAAGCCGCAGGCGCTCAGCGATGAACAACTGGCACGGTTGCGAGAGGCGCTGCGCGCCCCACGCAAACGAGGCAACTACTATCTGGAAGATTGGGCTAACGTCCAGCTCGGGCTCGCAACCCGTGTGGGTGAGTCTTTGGCATTGACCGTCGGTGACCTTGACCTCGACAACCCAGCCGGACCACGAGTCCATATCCGTGCAACGGTCAGTGCTGTACCGCCGCTCATGCGGCAACTGCACACCAAAGATGGGCCTGATGGTCAGAGAATCGTCACCCCGCCGGTATGGGTTGCTGACATTCTTCGGAAGCGTGTAGGGAACGCAGGCCCGGGCGGCCTCTTATTCACATCGTCACGCGGAACGATGATTGACCCTCATCACATTCAGCAGGCCATCCGGCGCTTGCGTGCTGATGCTGGCCTGCCAGATTGGGTGACTCCCCACACATTGCGCCGCACCGCATTGACCCGCATCGCAAATGTTATGGGGCTGGATACGGCTGCGGCCTACGTCGACCACTCCAGTTCAGCCATCACTGAGCGACACTACGTCGAGGCGCTACTACAGCCCGGGCCGGATGTCCGTGCAGCCCTAGATAGCCTCGCGCCATAGAAAAATCGGCATGTATCTCTATCCGCAAGTTCTAGTGAAAACGTCGGGTAAACGGGGGATTCTGTCAAAGATGCTGGTCAGAGGCAATTCCGTCAAATTACGGAACAAGGCTCTGACCAGCATTTTTATGTTCACAAGTGGTGCGGCTCTTGCAAATCTATTCCAAACATTGCATAAATACTAAAACGCTTACGGATGCGCGAATACAGGCTGAATCTGACCACCGCAAGCCAGAACCTGAACGGCGCATCCCCGCCTCGGCCATACGGTTACAGCCTGATGAAGTAGATCAACTGGTTGCTAGGTACAACGAGACAAAGAACATGAGACAGGTTGCCAGGGAATTTCGTATGTCACGGACAACGGTCGCGAAGCATCTGGCCGATCGAGGTGTTGCAACCACAAAGAGTATGAGCGCCGAGCAAATCGCTCGAGCAGTCGAGCTGTACGCCGATGGACTGTCGAGCATGGTTATCGGCAAGCAGCTTGGGTTTGATAATCACACCATCGTCAAAGCACTTCGCATGTCGGGAATGAGGATCCGGCCAGCACTCGGCAAATAGTCAAAATACGGCAATTTGATACAATAGAACACATAAATGCAGTCAATTTGCCCGTACTGTCGCCAATACCTCAAGAACCAGCCACTGCGGAACAGTAAGTGCTCTGAATGTGGACGACTTACTGTTGTCCGTGGCAAACAGCCCTTCTTTGACCGACCGTTACTCACCGAGGACGAAGCGTTCACGTCCAATATCTACGAGCGGCTAACAACGAGCTACGGCTTCGATGTCACGCGCACTACATACGAGACTGTTCGAACAGAACTGACACAACAGTTTGGTCAGCCGGCAAGCTGGGGTGACGTGGCGTGGTCGATTCACCAGCAACTGGCCGATCGATTCGCCAAAGCGGGCGACTTCTAGAGTCTCTCTTTTGTATATGCCAGGCAGGCACAAATTCTCCGTCACGACGGCAAGAATCCTCTACATGCACTCCAGGAGCAACAACGCGCCTACCTGAGATACTTCAAGAAGCTCAACGCAGTCGGAGCAGAGATTGACGCACAACTCGACGCGGCACACTGCAAAGCGTGCAAGCAACTCAATGGCAAGAAGATCAACATAGACGAGGCCATTGCAAACCCTCCTCTACCGCCAAAGGATTGCACTTGCGTTGATCAGCACGGCACTTGCACATGCACATGCTCGTTCATAGCTGAGTTCAACTAGGCTGCCTCGTCAGAGATGTCCGTCTTATCCTGACTGAGACATCCCTACTCCCTCGCGGTCGCAAGTAGCTCGAGGCTAAGCGGCCCGATCGCGGTTCTCACGAACAATGGCTATCAGGATCTGCGCCATTCGGGCTCGATCGATCTGCGGATTCACCAAACTGGTGATCTTCGCGACGTATGGCTGACCGCGACCAGGCTTTGGTAGTGGCGCCAGCTCAACATTAAGAAATGGAGCGATGCGGACGAATGCTTTGCCAGCCTGATGCGGAAGAGACGGTCGGAGCTTCGTGATCGCCGCACGGTGTGCTCTTAGCTGATAGTCCGTAAATGACCTTGAGGGTTCGTAAAAGTCGTGGATCAGGATCTGCTCCGTCGGGCTCAACATGGTGAATGCGAAGCCGTGACGATCGAGCCATTCATGGCGAAGTTGATGATGCTGAAACTTGTAGGTTGTGTGGGTAAGTCTTGTCATCGGCCTGACTATGAGCCAAGCGAGTCAACGGAGCAAGTGTTGCCAAGACGACAACACGACCGGTACATCGTTCCAGGGGTGGGACGAAGCCCAATTTAGGCCCAAAAACGTGTACCGGAGCGAACGACCTTGAAAAACTCCAACCCTTTGACAGGGGTCGATTCGAGACGTCGCATTGAGCGACCAGAACCTCGAAACAACGAAAGAGGCCGCACCGGTACAGTGCGACCTCTGTTAATTCGTTGGGTAAACATGAGTGATATTCAATTATGGTGCGGCTCTTGCAAGGTTATTCCAAACATTGCGTAGCTACTAAAACGCTTATGGATGTGCGGCTTAGAGCGGAATCTGAGCATCGCACAACAGAGGTGGGCCGGCGAGTTCCAGCATCTGCAATCCAATTGCGGCCGGAACAGGTCAATGAACTCGTTCGGCTGTATAGCGAGATGAAGTCGGTCAAAGGGCTTGCTCGGCACCTTGGTATCCACCACCACACAGTTCGCAAGCACCTGATCGACCGCGGTATCGAGATTGAGCAACCCAGACAGATGAGCAGCGAGGAACTCGCGCTGGCGACTCACCTGTACATAGACGAAGAGTTGACCGCAGCGCAGATCGCACCAAAGATCGGTTTCACTGCGAGCACCGTCGTGAAAGCGCTCAACCGGACGGGCGTGAAGATGCGGCCGCAAGTAGCCAGGCAGTAGGTGCTGCTAAGCGTTGCTAATCTGCGTTTGAAGGTTCTCGAGGCTCTTCTGAGCTGTAACTACAAATTTCTGTCCGCAGTCGAGACAGTAGTGAGTCTTGGATCTGCCCTCTTTCACGATGAATATTCCATCACCCTTGCGGAGCACATGTGCCTTGTTGCTGTGGCAATAGTGAAGCCTGCCAGCTACGTCGACCGACAGCGATTTTAGAAGTGATCGTTGACTACCCATGGAACAATTTCGCCTCGGCCGCTTCAACAAACTCAGGCAGTCCTTTTAGCAATTCGTCCAGATCCATGGAGGTAAAGTCGGCACGTTTTTTTGCTCCGCTTGGCACCGCGGCATTCACTTCCTTGTCGATTGCACTCTTGATGATTTGGAAGTTCTCTTTTCCAAGGTGAGCTTTGTCGAGATCTTTCCCCACGTGGTTTAGTCCGTGCTGGCCAAGCAGTCTGCCGGCGTGCACTTTGATGGCTTCATCGAGTAGCGAGCGGTTCGCGCGTCGAGTCGCTTGCTTAGTAGGAGTGATGCGGACAAGCTCGGCAGCTTGATCTGGTTGGACACCTGCGTCCTGCAATGTCTTGATCGCTTCCGCCACTTTCGGATCAAGTCCGAGAAGCGACAAGTTCTCGAGCAATAGGCTGCCCTGTTCAGTTACGACGGGGATCGGCACAGCACCACCCGAACTGTTGCCGTCGGTCTCTCGCGGCTTGGTTTCAACTGGCTCGACGAGGTCTTCGTCAACGAGGGCTGCAAAGAACGCCTGGTCAGCATCGGCGAACTGTTGGAAGTCGTTCCAGACACCCGTGATGTTTCCACCGACGTGAAAAACGACAACCCCTTCATTGATTGGGTCGAACGGATCGATGTCAGGAATGACTCGCATGATTCGGCCAACGAATTGCATGAATGGGCCGAGGTTGCTGAAAATGCTAAACACGGCGGCAACCGCAAGGTACGGGTGATCGAAGCCTTCCCCAAGCTTTCTGACTTGGACAATTACGTCCAACTCGTCGTTCTCGAGCTTCTTGTAGACAGCGTCGTTTGCCTTGCCAAGGTTGCTATGCACGAAGTCGGCGCGCATACCAAGCTCTTTGTACTTCGCAACTACCTGCTTGCAATGCTCCATATTGAGAGCAGATGCGATGATCTTGAGCCGGTTGTTACCCGAGCGAGTTCGTAGCTGCTGCAGTTTGCGGATCGAGGCTTCGGCAATCGTGCTAAGAGACTCTTCCGAGCTCACGATGCTGCGACGGAAGCTTGCCTCCTCCTCGCCGAGTCGCTTCACTTCATCAAGTGAGATCTCAATTTCCTCGCCGCCTTCGCGTCGGACGTACTTGAGCGTTTGGGGATTGAGTCGGAAGCCATTAATGCGCTTCACGTAGCCCTTCGATACAGCCTTCGAAATCGGATAGCTGTAAATGATGTCGCCACTCATAAGCTGTCCGTCAGCACGAGTCGGTGTAGCACTCACGTTGATGATCTTGGCCTTAGGGAACTTCTTGCGCAGAATGTTCCAGCTCTCGGCTACGTTGTGGTGCGCTTCATCAAACTCAATGAGGTCAAAGAAGTCGTCAGACAACTGAGCGAGCCACTTATTGTCTTCACGCTGAAGCTGCTGAATATTGGTGATGACGACGTCTGCTTCCTCGAGGTCTCCTAGGTTGCTGGACGTACCGCGAATCTCAGCGGCTTCCGGAAAAGGTGCCTTGACGATGACATTGCGCTTTGAGTAAAAGTGCTTCGGATCACTCGGAGTGAGATCTTTCAAAAGTTGGTCGGCGATGTTCAAGTTAGGTGCAACCAGGAGCGTTCGCTTTGATTTCAAGGCGAAGGGCGCCAACGCAAGCAAGCCCGACTTGCCGCATCCGACAGGGAGTACGACACCAACCTCACGTGATTCAGGAGCCGAGAAGTCGTGGTTACGAACAGCCGCAAACGCTTCGATCTGAGGATCTCGAAGAGCCGTGTTCCCCTCAACGTTTGGCTCGATTAGTTGAAACTGATCGTCCTTCATCGGACACATCCCCTGTATACGTTTATCTTCCCATTATACCATAAACTGAGAATTTATCTAGATTCGGCTTATGGTTGGTGGCGGCTGACTTGGACGATCTCGATAAGAATTTTTGCAATTCGATCTGGGTCAATTTGTGAATTCACGAGGCTAGCGACCTTCACACTATAAGGCTTGCCGCGGCCAGGGGGACTGTGCAGTTCAACATCGTTCTACAGCTACGACGCGAAGACGGAACTCCGGCAAAGGTAGCTGTCGGGCTCAAGTACTTCCCGGAGACGGCGACACTTAGCTTCGTCACGATGAAATAGCGCGGGCCTCATAGTACATCCTCGTGCTTCACTCGCTCAGCCGTCTCAAGCTGCGTCGGCTACCTAGGCATAAATCGCAACCGGGATGACCTTGACGACGCGTCCGGAGAAGTCGAACTCGATATTCGTGTCGAAGTACTGGCTGACCGCGCCGAGCTCAGCAATCTTCTTGACTAGTTCGCTAACGCCTGCTTTGGTGATCCGCTTTAACAGCTTATTCCTCTCGAACTTCGAGAAGCCATCCTCGCTCTTAGCGATCACCTTCCCAACAACCGTGAACTCACCATCAAGGAGTCGATCGCTGTCAGAGTTAGCAAAGAATTCTTTGTCGCAAATCAGTACTGCGCCGACGCGTTCGTTCGAAGAACCAGATTCACCTACGAGGCGTCCGTAATATTCGGACGTAGTCTCGTTCCGAAATTCCTTCTGGAGTGAATCGACGATGGACTTGCCAAGAGCCGATTGAGCAGTCGCATGCGCCTGAACATACTCATCGTTCGATGTGATCTTCTTCGCGTAGTTGTTGAAGCCGATCACCTCGCCGAGCTCTGGAGTGACGAGGTCCAGAGCGCTCACCAAGTCGTTGGTCTCGAACGTTGCTTGAAATTCAACGAAAGACCCGACCCCGACGCTGTCAAAATCTCCCTCACCATCGAGGCGCTTCAGAATCTGCTCCTCGTAGAGCCTCTCGCGCACCTTGTGTAGGTAATACGACTGCGAGAAGCTCATCGTTTGGCTCACACGCGCGCTTCGACCTCGCTCCATCTCTCCCGTGCCCGCGACGGAGCCCTTGGCCACGAGAGGAACCGAGGCCGAAAGATTGAGCTCAATATCGCCGCTAGTCCTAGAGTCCTGTGCATCTGTCTCTTCGCGTGCGTCGATGCGTCCGCCATACATCGACTGATAGAGGCCATCAACGAACTGGTCGTTCTGATAGATCACGAGGCTGTAAAGCGACGCACGATCTACCTTCGGTTTCTCGTCCTTCTTCATTTGCACACCCTCTGCTGTTGACGGTCGCGGGACGCGACCATGTAAATCACGCAAACAAACCGCTACTTAATAATCACTGGGTGGTGATCGATAGCTACACAGACGCCGTTCTTGACGATGTAGACCTCGACATAGTGGCGACCCGCGTGAGCGGTCGGTTCGGACCGCGATGCCGAGCCCGAGTCCTTGACCACCTGGCCCCTCATGGCATTCGCATCCAGCGCTTCGTTGCCAGTGTTCCGAACTTTCCAGTAAATGTCGAAAGGTGGAGGAACATTGTTTGCGGTGATCCGGAAGTCGATGGTGCGACTCTTGCCGACCACGTTCCCGCGAGTCGGAAGATCGTAGTGCCTGAAGCCAGTCTTCCTCTGAAGCCTTCCTCGAAGTTGAACCCGATATCTGCGATCTAGGGCTACGGGGATGCCCCACTTCTCGGTGATGTTCTCCTCAGTGTTTTTCACGTCGGAGCGAGTCAGATGCTCCTGCGCCGCCTTTGTGATCGTCGAGAACGGGTAGGTTCCGAAATCGTCGCCAAAGAGTTTGCGCCACTTCTTGTAGCTCTCGTCCTGATCGGGTTCGTCATATGCGTCATCGATCCAAGCCGAGTATGTGTGAATCCAGTTTCGAAAGTTCGCATACTCGTCTTGGTTCCATCGATGGTTGAAGTTCTCACTGGGGCAGCTCGGGTCATCGATGCTCGGCATCGATGGATTCGCCTGAAGATATGCGTCGAGATCACCGACGATGTTTTTCAAGGCAGTTGGGAGGTCCTTGTAGTGATCGGGGTCAGACCAGAGTGCGCCATCACTGACTCGACCCCCGAGAAGGATTGAGAGGATCACGGACTTGACAGAGAAGTTGTTCTTGAAGTCGCGCACGTACTTCATGAGCCGAATCACTTTGATAAGGCGACCGCTAGCAAGCCTGTTCTGATCTTCAAGCCACGCGTTGAAGCCCTCAGGGTTGGTCAGTTCGAACGCGTTCGTGTTCCGGTTCGTGATGTAGCGCTCGCCGTGACGTTCGAGGTACGGAACCACGTCCATGTGGAATTCGTTGGCGTAGTTGATCATGACGCAGCGGCTTCGACGACTCACCATGTCTCGGTATGTGGTGCTGGCACGGACCGCCGTGTATAGCTCCTGAACGTAGTCCTCGGCTTCCCAGCCGTCGACCTCATTCATTTCGAGAAGGACATCAGCGTCGAACTCGTCGTTCTTCGCTACCGGATTGATGATTGTCCGCTGGGCATACGATCCTTGCGGGATGAGCTCAATGAAGTTCTCGGCGATAACGTCGGTGCCAGAAGAGAGGAAATTCCCAACAGCTGTGACTCGAGCGTCAAGCTGTTCGATGCGCTTGTCGCTGAGATTGACGCGATTCTTGAGGAACGCGTCGAAGTTCTTGATCAACTTCATGATTCACGCCCACGATTCGGCACGAAGGCCTCAGCTTTGCCGGTTAGGAACATGTCCTTCACTTTCGGGAACTCAATTCTGGCTTGGGAAGAACCGAGACCCCGCAATGAATGGATGCCCTCGACTCCATCCAATTTGTACCGCTTACGACTGACACTGGGAGAGACTCGATGAACGTTCTCGTGGCCGAGGAGTAGCTGTGCGGTGCCAAGCGACGATGATGACTGACCGGCCATCGTGACGGTCATCAGCCTCCTAGCCCAGTAGTTGAGTCCAAGACCTCGAGCACTCCGGTCATACATATCAAGCGGAGATTCCGTGCAGCCAATGCTCAAAAGACGGATCCTGCCCTTCTGCCATTCAAGAAGCCCGATTGCCTCTATGGCAGCTGGCCCCATCGGGTTGTTCGCCCACATACCGCCGTCGATGAGCGGAACGCCCGCCTCAAACGTGTGCGTCGGGAAATAGGTCGGCGCCGCTGCAGTAGAAAGCGCTACGTCGACCACACGCTCCTTGTAGTCCCTCACAAAGCGGTCGTGATGAGCAGTCTTGAAAACATGAACCGCTCCCGTCTCGAGATCCAGCGACGGAATCATTAGTCGAGTCTTACTCTCCCCAAGTGACCGACTTCCGAAAACCTCAGCCAGAGCCTTCTCAAGAGGAGCCTTGTCATACTTTGCGGCCCCTAGCCACCGCAACAGCTTCAGCGGGCTTCCCCGAAAGATTTCAGGGCCGTGATCTTCGTAGAACGAGAGTATTTCTTTGGCAGACAGCCCCATGCCCAGCCCGAGCGCAATGATGCCGCCCGTGGATGTGCCAGCGATGAGGTCAAAGTGATCAACAAGCGGTTCACCTAGGCTGGTCTCGATCTCGGCGAGGAAAGACGCTGCGAAGACACCCTTGATTCCGCCACCATCAATTGAGAGAACCCGGCGGACGGGCGAGTTTCCCGCACTCATGTCGCAAGTCCCGGTGCAAGAGTGCAGTCCCATTCAATACGAGTGGCACTTGAACGGCAGAGGTGGCCTGATCGCATTCGCTCAGAACCCATACTTTTCCTTCCGAAGCCTGAAGGCTCGCTCCCCACCTTCCATGACCGACGTGATCTCGGAGCGAATCTCCTGAATGTCGATTGCACCCTCAGCCTTTATCGTCCCGGAGGACTGATCCCCTGTAGTTGAGTACCCACACACGAGCACCAAGTCGGCGTCGCCGTTAACAACTAGGTTCGCGTTGTGGCTGGAGAAAATGAGCTGACGACTTCCTTTCGAAGCCCAAATCTTCGAAACAATGTGCTGCACCGTCTCGCTGTCCAGGTCGTCTTCTGGCTGATCGATTACTAGGGGCATTCCCTCCTGAGCGAGCAGCGTCGTCAGGAGTGCCGTCGCTTGTTGTCCAGCTGACGCGGATCCGAATGGGATGTACTCGCCCTCTTTGCTCCGATATTCGAACTGGGGGTGATCTGTGAGGGGGGCTAACGAAAGATCGAGCCAACCGTCAGGAGTAAGTCGTGGCGCGAATTTCTTCTGATCGGCGATCGAAAGCCCAAGTCCGCTGAGCACCGGGGTCTGTTCCCTCGAGATATCTGCGTCTGCCTCGAGCAGAGTCAGTCCTTCGAACTCCTCAAGGACCTTTTCCCAAGTTGCCACTGGATCTGACTCTTCCGTCAATTGCTCGAAAAGCGCCTCCTGCTTCGAGACACGGACGTTTGAGCCCGCCACAAGCCCCTTGAGTTTCTCCTGAGCGCCGACGAAACCGCGTCCTACAGCCAAGCTCGCGCGGATAAGTCCGTCAGATGAGATAGAGAGCAACTTGCATTGATCACCGAGGGCTCTCGACCGTTCCGCATTCAGCGTTGCCAATTCGGCGCGCAGCTCGTGGTGACGCGTCAGTGGATCAGAAAGCTGGGCGAGCTGACCTTGCTGATTCTGGAGGAGGCTTCGAGAGACCTGCTGCTGTTGCTCAAGCGTCGCTAGTTCCTTCAGCTTGACCTCGTGGGCTGAGGACCGCTGCTTTACAGCCGCGTAGCTCTCTTCGAATGCACTGATTCGGGCCGCGACTTCATCCACGGACTTGGCAACTGGTCCGCCCTCGGCAGCCGTGACGACGAAGTTCTCGTTGGCCCCGGTAAGGTCGACCTGCAAGGACTGGATAGCTTCACGGGTTTGATTCAGAAGCTCTGTTGCGTCACTCTTTGCGAGCTCTGGAACGTTTTCTGGCAGCGCGAGACGAGTTAGGGCACCATCGACCTCGTCAATGGCGTCAGCGATGGAACCCTGGACCAGATCTATCTGCTGTTGCCATATCGATGTGGCTGCCTTGATGTCGTCGTAGGCGGCTTTGGAATCAAGGGTCAGGCGGTCTTTGTCGGACAGTCCAGCAAGTCCATCGCGCAGCGATTGAGCTTGGCCAGCGAGCGATGCGATACGTACTTGAGACTTGTCAATGTCATTGACCAAGACTCGGTAGCGCTGAAGTGTTCCGTAGTTCTCGCGCAACCGTCCTGATACCTCCGCAAGCTTCCGATCAATATCTTCAAGCTTGCGTTGGATCGGTGAGGTTACGAAACGAAGGAGCTCATCCAGTCGAATCGCGACGCTACTCAACTGCTTCTGGCTATACGCCTGGATCGGAAGCAGACTTTGAACTATATCTTCTCGAACTACTTCATATTCGCCGGCTCCAACTTTGAGTTGCACTTCTCCCGTCTTCGCGTACCGTCGAACGACGTGCGCGATCCCGTTGATAGTGCAATAGATTTCGACGTGTGCGTCCAGCGGGGTCAAAGTGGACTCGATCAGGCGGCGCTGACGAATCCGCGGATCAGCGACCTCGTCGTCCTCAGTTGCCTTAGCGGGCTGGTCGCAGAGCGCCCAGCGTAAATAGTCGAGAATCGTTGACTTTCCGGTTCCACGCCCACCGATGAGTGCGGTGTACTGCGGGTTTAAGGTAACGTCGATCCGCCCCATGAACTTGCTGTTTGAGACAACTATCCTGGACAGCCACACGTTTGGCGCAGCGGGCTCGGTTTGGGCAATACGAGACTCCTGCGCAAGGCACGCTTGTCTGATTGCTTCGGCGGTCGGCGTGGACCACTTGACCCAGGTCGAGTGCAGGCCAAGCTCCGCAAAACCGTCGGCCCGGGAGTCTGACGTTTGAAACAGGGCCAGCCGCTTGTTGCCCCATGCTTTGTCTTTTCCCGCGAGGATCAGCGCCTCGCCCTTTTTCTTATCAAACAGGGAAAGGTCGCCGTCGAGGTAGCCCCCGACGATTGGCATCGCGATGTACTTCGCGTGCAGTCCCTTGCGCAGGAGCGTCTGATATCCAGAAGGCGACACGTTTGGCAAGACAATGTACCGACCCTTGAGCCAGTCGTGCTTGTCGAGCTTGTCGTGAAGCATGGTCAGGTCACCAGAATCGGTCAAAGCCGTCGTTTGAGGGATCGTCGCCAGGCTGGAGTCGATCGGTTCAAAGTGCAGGGCTTTGAGCACGTCCGGGAGCCGCTCTTTAGGAAAATCTGCGTCCAAAATCAGAATCGCCTGACATGGCACAGTGAGGGTCAGCTCGAGGCCCGGGAAAACGACAAGGCGGTCTTCCTTCGCGAGAGCGTTGCCCTCCGCGTCCGTCTCGCTTTTGGCGGCTGCGGCTATGAATGGAAAGAAGGCGAAATCATGGTGATCCGTGATGGCTACCGCGTGAAGGACCTTGGCTCGGCACTGCGCGACAAAGTTCTCAGCCCATGCTTTGCGGTCGGCGTCTGAAACCGGGTGAGCGCCTTTCCATTGTGTGTCGCGCGGAGTGTGCACTTGGAAATCAGAGCGATAAAAGTGCCCGCCCTTGTCGGCAAGTTCGGAGCGAATGGCCGCTGCGATCGTCATGACCAGTCCTCCTCAGCCAACGGCGCACCGTTGAGCTCGTCCCTCGTTGCACGCCAGTTCGGCAGGTGCTTGTCCATTAGTTCCACGAAACGGTCGTTGTGCGTGCGCTCGCGGAAATGCGTCATCTCGTGCACGACGATGTACTCAAGACAGCCAGGGTGCTTCTTGGCGAGTTCAATATTGAACCAGAGACTGGCCGAGTCGGGGTTGCACGAGCCCCACTTGGTCTTCATACGGCGAACCGTCCAAGCGTTTACTTTCAGCCCGATAATGGCTTCCCATTTCTCGATCAATGGAGGCAGCGCGACCTTGATCTGCTTGCGATACCAGGACTCCAGAAGCTTCCGGCGGTGCGCGTCGTCCATGCCCGGCGGGACAGATAGTTGGAGTTTCGAACCGACGGCATCGATGTGTGGTCGCCCGGCCACATCGATCAATTTGAGCCGAAGCCGCTGACCCCACACGTAGTGTGACTCGCCCGTGACCATCTCGCGTTGAGACTGTCGCTCGGCAGTCTGGAGTTGCTCGCGCTGTTTCTTGATCCAGGGGAGGCGTTGCACGACCGCAAGCCGGATAGCGTCTTCGTCGAGTCGATCCGGTGCTGCCACGCGGACCCTGCCGATGGGTGGATACACGGAGATATGCATGTTCTTAATGTTCTTGTAGACGACGTCGACATTGATGCCTGCGACGGTCAAGTATGCGTTAGCGGTATTCATCACGCGCCCTCACGAGATCGAAGAGTTCGTTGAAGCGGTCGAAGTCCGTCGGCAGGACCTTCTTGATCGCGTTAGCGACGATCTTCTCTTTCATCTTGTTGCCGACCCAGTCGTGCGGCTTCGCAACCCCGATCACGGCGTCTAGCTGAATCGCGATCGTGTTGTCGGACCAGCCAAAGTCGACCAACGCTCTTTGCGCGCCGTTCTTTGCCCAATCGGGGTAGACGGTGTCAGATTCCTTCTTGCCAACCTTGGTCGCAAGGGCTATCAGTTCTTCGAGGTATTGCTTGTAGTCGATGGCCTCTTGGCGTCGTTGTTCGATGAGCGCGTCGAGGAGGGATGACATCGTTTCGTAGTACTTCGGGTTCATGGCGTTCTCGTCAATGATGGTCTTGCGCACGTTGTTGACGATCGTCTCGGCGACGGCATCCTTGTTCTTCTTGATGCCGGGAGGCAGCGCGTCGATGGCACCTGCGCCGCGTTGCACGATCAGGTCGACAAGGCCTGTGTCCTCGAATTCGGCGACGATTTCGGAGTTGCCCGCCTGGATGTAGGTATCCAGCAGGAAGCGCATGCCTGCTTCGAACTGCTTGAAGTCGACATTCTCGTTCGCACCGAGCTTCACCTCATCGCGCACTGCGACGTAGTGAGCGACTTCCTTCTTGATCGCCGCAGCTTGCTCGGCGCTGTATCCCGCCGCGTCCATGTCGTTGGCGAGCACCGCGTAAGCACGGACCAGACCACTCACCGATTTATACAGGTCGACACGCTTCGGCTCGTTGGCCTTGAGCTGGTCGGCGTTCCCGGCCTCGGCTGCACAGAAATAGTGCTGGTACTGCAGCGTCTCCTTTGGCGGGGCGACAGGTTCACATAGCGCGCGGATTCGCTCAAGCGTCTCATCGAGGTCCTTGCGTTCCTGCTCGCTACGGTTCTTCAGCAGCCCTTCGATATCGGTCTTCTCGTAGCCGTCGAGCGCGCCGGAGGTGTAATCGACGATGGCATCTTCGAGGGAGTTGAAGAGGTCTTGGTAGTCGACGATGTAACCGTATTCTTTGTCGTCCCCATCGAGGCGGTTGACGCGACAGATCGCCTGGAAGAGTCCGTGGTCGCGCATCTTCTTGTCAATGTAGAGATAGGTCGCCGAAGGTGCGTCGAATCCGGTCAACAGTTTGTCGACCACGATGAGCAGGCGCATTTGGCCGGGCTCTTCGATGAATTGGCGCTTGACGTCTTTCTCAAACTGTTCGATCTTCAGCACTGCCTGGTCGGCAGGTTCGTCGAAGTAGTCCGAGAGCATCTGGCGATAGATGTCATATTGGCGAAGTTTTTCGGTTGCGCCGTGGCCACCGTCTTCCTTCGAGATGTCGCCGGCCATTGGCACGTAACTTGTGACGATCGCCACCTTGCCTTTGAAGCCGGCCTGAACGAACATCTCGTAGAACTTGCAAGCTTGGTAGATGCTCGAGCCGACGAGCATGGCGTTGCCGCGGCCATCCATCAGGCGTGGCCGAAGCTCCATATCGAGCAGGATGTCTTGCACGATCCGTTTTGAACGCGGCTCGGCACTCACGACCTTCTGCATCGTGCCCCAACGCTTCTTGAGTTCAGCCTTGCTGAGATCCGTCATGCCCTTAGTCTTGGCATCGAACCACTTGTCGATCTGGTCGCGGCTTGTGAGCTCTTGGTCGATATTGCGGGCCTCGTAACGAAGATCCAGCACGACACCATCGGCGACAGCCTCATCGAACTTATACGTGTGAATGAAGCTACCGAATGTCTCGATGCTGGTCGTCTTGTCGGCTTTGAGCAACGGAGTGCCGGTGAAACCGATGAACATCGCTCTAGGCAACAGCTTCTTCATCGCGGTGTGCATCTTTCCCGACTGGGTACGGTGCGCCTCGTCGACAAAGACAAAGAAATTGCCCTTTGCGCTGAAACCTGCGGGGATTTTGGAGTTCAGTTCGGCAATGTACGAATCCTCTGAACCGTCAGCTTCGCTGCCGTCGTCACTGCGGAACTTATGGACGAGCGAGGCGATCAGTTGCGGCTGGTGATTGTTCAGGGCTGTGATGAGATCGGCTCCGCTGTTGGTGCGGTAAATCTGCTCGTTGACTCCACCGAACACTTTCTCAATCTGCTCGTCCAGCTCGGTGCGGTCGGTGATGATGAGTACGCGCGCTTCTGGCTGGTGCTCTTCGATCCACTTCGCCAGCCACACCATCGTCAGGCTCTTGCCCGATCCCTGGGTGTGCCAGATGATGCCACCTTCGCGCTTTGCGATGCGTGCCTGGGCCGCCTTCACACCGAAGTATTGATTGTGGCGGGCGGTCTTCTTAGTGCCTGCATCGAACACTATGAAGTCATGCACCAGTTCGAGGAAGCGCTCCTTCGAGCACATCTGTAGCAGCCCACGGTCCAGTGTCTCCTGCACCTCGGACGGCTCTTTCCACTCGAGCCAATACTTCTCGGGAGTCTCAATCACGCCGTAACGGAGACCCTCGACGTCATTGCCGGCGAAGAGAAGCTGGACTGTCGTGAAAAACGGACGGATGAAGTCCTTCTTCTGATTCCCAATGTTCTGTCGAATTCCTTCAGACACCCCCACCTTGGAGCGCTTTAGCTCGATTACACCGAGTGCGAGTCCGTTGACGTAGAGCACGACGTCCGGGCGCTTTGTGTGCTCGCCCTTGATCGACACCTCTTCGGCTATGACGAAGTGATTCGCGGTTGCCTCAGACCAGTCCACGAGCCATACGGTCTCAAACTGCTCGCCGATTCCGCGTTTGACCTTGACCCCATAACGGAGCAGGTCATAGACCTCGCGATTGGCTTCGTAGAGTGTGCGCCCACCGCCGAGCGAGGCGGCCTTCTTGAGTTCGGCAGTCGCCTTATCCGCAAGCACAGCACCGTAACCACGAGCGAGCAAGTTCTGTGTAAGCAGGTCAACCTCGACGTGGGAATTGTCCTCTCGGTACTCCCAACTACCCGCGTAGTCGTAGCCGAGCTGCGCCCGGAACAGCTCAACGACTCGATCTTGAGTCTTGCGCTCGATTTGGCCGACGACACTCATGCTGCAGCCTCCACCGTCTTGAGACGAGTGCGCCCGGTCAGGAGCTCCTGCATCATGCCTTTTTTGATGTTTCGAACGGCATCAAGACGGGCGTTTAGCGCTGCCAATTCTTGATCAGCGTCGATTATAACTCGGGCAATTGCGTCTTGCTCTGGTCTCTCCGGAAGCTCCACTCGCAGCGCGCCTATCGCGCGCGCATTGATATGGACAACCGCGTCACCTTGACCTGAACTGGCCTTCATTGCAGCCACCTCAGGTGTGTTGAGGAGTGAAGCTAGAAATACTGCATTTACCTTCGGTGCACGTAGGACAACGATGTCTCCTCCGGCGACTGCTGCAGACTGCCCGACATACGCAACACAAGTGCCAATCTCTGCCTTCGTCTCACCCGATCCCGCGAAGAGCAAATCGCCTTCCTCAATCGGCAAAGCGGTCGCAGCGACATCTTCACTTACGAATGAAACAGTGCCGTCCGTGTAATTGTGAAAAGTCGTGTAGAGCTCTCCATAGCGAATACATGGCACTCCGGAAGTCCTCACATCAGCCCTCCTCACACCGCGGCCCTTGAGCAAAGTGCCGAGGGAGCCGATGACGGTCGGAGCCCAAGGCGCAGCAAACCCTGGACGCCGGGTCTTGCCGGTGAGGAGCTGCTGCATCATGCCCAGCTTGATCGCTTGTTTCTTCGCAATCAACCGCTCCAATACACCAATCAGCTCGCTAGAGTCTCGGAGCGCTTCAGCGATCCGTCTCTGTTCCTGAATCGGGGGGACAATAAACGGCACCTTTCTAAAAGTTGCCATCCCAACCAAGTTCTGCATCGCACCGCCCTGCGTGCTTTCCAGAATCTTCTCCTGAAACCTATCCCACTCAAAATACGACGTGAAGAACTGCAGTTCGATGATGCGAGTATCGACCGTGACCTTCAAAAGAGCTTGATTGATAATCCCTTCAGGAGAAGACTTCGGGAGCTGATAAATTCTGCCGATTGTGCCAGAACAGCTCACAATAAAATCACCTGGTCGAACGGAGAATCGTTTCATCTCCTGGAACTTCTTGGCATCGACAAAGTATCGGGCACCATCCAATGTTCCATTGATTGCATGTCTCTGTTCATAAACTCGATACCCCGATGCGACGAAGTCAATCTTCTTCAAAGAGCCGCCAAATGGCCCCCGCACCAGTCCACTCGGTACACAAACCGCTTCAAGCGGCATTACCGCCCAATGTGCTTGGTTCATGATTTAGCTACCCCCATAGCCGCAAGGTGCTCCGCGACTCGCTTTCCGAGAGCCTGAACTTCAGATTCAATGTCGCCGACTGTCCCGTCGTATCGTTCACCAAGCTCAGTGATTCGCACGATGAGCCTCTGAATCAATCCGGCCACCTCAGCGCGAATCCGCCCTTCGGTAGTCGCCTGCCACTTGTCGTTGATAACCAACTGCTGGATTTCGGCGATCGAAAGTTTCCCGTATTGAGCAAGTGTGGCCTGATCGAGCTTCATCCCCGATTCCTTGACAGATTTCTTTGCGACGGTTTCTGCTTCGTAAAGCGCAATTAGCTTCGAGAGGGTAGCAACTTCATCGCTTCGAGGGTCTTCGCGCTTGGCTTCACGAAGCCGAGCACCCGCCAGCACTTTGCTGATCTTTCCGTCATCCATCGCATCGGCAAGGAGACCATCTTCGCCGGAGCTCTCTTCCACAAACTCTTCGATTGCCTGTGCGGCACTTTCCACCTTGTGGTTTAGCTCGTCGAGCTCCGAGCGTTCGTCAGGGAAGTAGTGAGCCACGATTAGCGCAGGCGGAATGAGGTCCATCTTGTACTTGGCTGCATTGCGACCGGAACCGATGACAAGGTCCGGAGTCTCGGAGAGCTTGCGGTCTTTGTCTTCGATCGTCCTTCGGGGCTTGGCTGCTCCCTCCCAGCCTTCGCTCATGATGAGGGCAACATCGTCGTGCATGGTCTGGTTCCAGTAGCTCATGAGCTGCTCGTAGACCGCGTACTCATCCACAAGTGGCCGGGGATGGAAAATGTCGAGAAGGTTCTCCGATAGGTCCCCGATGAGTTCAGCCGGTTTCGTCGTGCGTGAGATCCCGGCAAGCCGTTCTCGATGCCCGCTCCACCACTCCGCTACGAGCTCACCGACGGTCAAGCTGAATGACTGGTACTCGACTGAGCTCGTGATAGTCCCGTGAATGTCACTCTTGTCGACAGCGAGCTCGGAGTAGCCCTCTCGGATGGGTCGGAACAGGTCGAACTTCAGCGATGGGAAAGCTGTCCAATACGCCTCGAGTGCGTCGATATCGCGGTTCGGGATACCACCATGGATGTGCGCGTAAAGATCCTGGATGTCCTCAGGCTCTGATGAATCGATGTAGCGGGGAATATTGAGATTGAAGTCGTTGGCCGCGCCCTCAATTTCGCTCAACGGCACCATCCGTGAGTACCCCGGAACCTCTGCCTGCTTGGTGAAGGCATCGACAATTTTGTGCATGTCTCGAGGCCGAAGTCGATTCTTCGGTCCGTCTTTATCGAAGCCCCTGGAGGCGTCGATCATGAAGATGCCGGTGCGTGCCTGGGCGTTCTCCTTGTCGATGACAAGGATGCAGGCCGGGATGCCCGTGCCGTAAAAGAGGTTTGCTGGCAGGCCGATTATGCCCTTGATGTAGCCGCGCTTAATAATCTCCTTGCGAATCGTGGCTTCAGAATTGCCACGGAACAGAACACCGTGAGGCAAGATCACCGCACCCTTGCCGGTGCTCTTGAGCGACTTGAGCATGTGGAGCAAGAAGGCGAAGTCGCCGTTCTTCTCAGGAGGGCGGCCATAGCCATCGAATCGGCCGTACTCGTTCTCGAGGCCGTTGGCCCATGACTTGACCGAGAACGGCGGGTTGGCGACCAGGAAGTCGAAGGTGTCGAGACGGTCGTTCGTGGTGAACTGTGGACTGGCGATTGTGTCGCCCTTGCGGATGTCGGCGATCTCGTTGCCATGCAAGATCATGTTCATCTTGGCAAGCGCCCAAGTCGCGTTGTCCTTCTCCTGGCCATAGATCGTCAGACCGTGCGGCGCGGCATCGGCAACCTTGAGGAGAAGCGATCCTGACCCGCAGGTGGGGTCATAGACCGTCGCGGAATAAGGCGTTCTCGGCTTGATACCGATCAGCTGCGCCATGATTCGCGAGACTTCGGCCGGGGTGTAGAACTGTCCCTTTGACTTGCCGGACTCGGTGGCAAAGTGTCGCATCAGGTACTCGTAGGCGTCACCGAGCAGGTCGTCGCCTTCAGCGCGGGACCCGCGGAAGTCGAGGTCCTGGAAGATCGAGATCAGGTTCGTCAGTCGATCCTGCATCTCCTTCCCTTTGCCGAGCTTCTCTTCATCGTTGAAGTCCGCAAGGTCAATGACCTTTTGAAGGTCGTTTGCTTCGGCGAGCTTGCTGATCGCCTTGTTGATCTTGTCGCCGATCTCCTTGTCACCCTTGAAGGTCACTAGATCGTCAAAAGAACCGCCAGACGGCACATCGATCAGGCTGTTCTTGTCAGACTTGGCCTTGTCCGTGACGTATTTCACGAAAAGCAGGGTCAGAACATAATCCTTGTACTGCGAGGCATCCATGCCTCCACGAAGCTCATCCGCGCCTTTCCAGAGAGAACTGTATAGGTCCGACTTCTTGAGAGCCACTACCACGCCACCACCTTCGACACGCAGTGGCCAATTCGATGTTCTGCTGTTATCAGCTGATGAATCATTGTGGGCGTCGTCTCCTCCACACCCTTGGGCGTGCGCTAGTTATCCTCAAAGCCTGACCCAACGATATCGTCGTGTGACGACATGACATGGGAGATGCTTCTTTAGACGATCCGCGAACCGGGAGTTTTGCTCGAACCAGTCGCCGGAATCTGCTCTATTTATAACACGAACGGCATATTCCGTGAACCCCGGTGGCCACGCGGATTACGCGAGTCGCCGCGTTGTCGTAGCCATTTCCACAACACAATCTTCCGAACGGAAGATTGAACTCTGCGGGCATCGGAGCATAATTCGAGGTCCACTCCTCATTGCCGTGCGGCTTGAAGAGGAACCATCCCGGTTCGTCGGCCGCATCAAGAATGAGGAGGTGGCTCACATGAGTGAGACATCAGGGTTCCCGTCCCACACGGGAACTACCAGTCAGATGCGCACCCTCGCGGTTCGCATCACGGATGACCTGCGAGCGCAGTTGGACGTTATCGCCCAGCTCAACGACCGAAGCGTCACCGAAGAAATCCGTCTGGCGCTGGAGGACTGGATCGAACGTAGCAAGTCCGATCCGCAGGTGCTCAAGCGCGCCGAGACGGTCCGGGCGGAGATCGAGCGCGAGGCCCAAACCAAGCGCAACGCCATCGAGGCGATCTTCGCAAAGGAGCCCGCCAAGAAGGCCACTCCCCCGAGCCGCGACGCTGCCAAGGACAAAACGCCCAGCAGCTGAGCGATGGACGAGACCCTGGTCGGCTGGAGGCTTTCACAGCTTCGCCACCAGGGCTCTCGTCGCACCCACGACCTGCCACTTCTTTCGTGGGGATGAATCTCTAGCCGTCCGGCTGGAGTCACCCTCCACGAAAGGAACGTGATCACCATGGTCACAGGCATTGTCATCCCGCACGAGACCCGGCTTGAGATCTTCACCCACGAGTTCAGCGATCTCGCCAGCTACCAGGCGGCAGTTGGTGGATACATCGAACCGGTCAGCATCGAGCGACCGCGCATGACCATCTTCGCCAACGAAGAGGGCAAGGTGCAGCTACTCCCGATCAATCGTCGAGCAACGTACCTCTGGTGGCTTCACAGCCCCAGTGTGCGCGGCCACGACATCCTTGTCGGTGACGTGGCTCTCATTGGATCACGAGGTGGCGCTGGTTCAACAACCAGCCTTCCAGACGACTTCATTGAGCTGCTCTTGGAGACTGCGAGCTACAAGATCGAAGTGCGAACCGCTGACGAGCCCAAGAGCTGGTACTCGAACCAGCGCGAGTTCGACAACTACTTCGAGGCCACGATCTACGCACTCAATCTTCTTGAATGCTGGAGCCAGGTGCGCGACGTGCGAATCGTCGCCGCGTAACCCCCAAAAGCCCCTATGTCGCATAGATATAGGGGCTCTAACTTTCTACGGGCGAACCATCAAGAGAGCTCTGGGTGTTCCGGCGCTCGAGTGCACCGCAGATCGCGTGGATCGCCTGATCAGCCTAACGATGGGAGTCCATGCTGTTCGCGCTCATGGACTCGCGTCGTCTCGACGGACGGACACCTACTGTGGCCGTTCTACGTTCACCTGGCCACGCGGAACCCGACGTCGCTGGGCGTGCTGCTCGGCGAGTTGCCCAAACCCAACGACAGCACTCCGGCACCGCTGCCACTGCCCCAACCGCCACCGCGAAGGAAGCCACGCAGGCCTGTCTCCTCGGTCGAGCTGCTATAGATCTGGCCAATACCTTGGTCACTTGTCCAGTTACTCGCTGCTGGGGTGCCATAGCTGGGGTACGGGTTGGGCGACAGGCTGCCGGTGCCAGCGATGGCGTTCCATTGACGGTAGGCGAAGCCGCTCGCACCAGGCTGTCCACCACTCGTTTGACCAGAGGTCCAGTCGCGGACGTTGCCGGCCATATCCCATATAACTTCACCGTTGGTCAGGGTCAGAGTGCGGCGTTGGTTAGAGGGGCTGACGTTACCAGTGCCGTAATAGCCGTTGGCGTCATTGGTATCGGCCGCAAGGGCGCCCGTTGGGCTGTTGTCGTTGTGGCCGCTGTAGATGTAATCGCTGCCGACCGAGCCACCGCTCCAGTTACTATCAACGTCGAGGACGTTGTGGGCAATGGTCAGCCACTCGGCTTCGGAGATCAGGTGGCAACCGTCGCAGGCGGCGGATGAGGTTGTCATGGCGTCGGTCTGGGAAATGTTGACCCAGGGAGTACCTGCTGCCTGGCTCGTGGCAACATCGCCAACGTTCTTGGCCTCGTACTTCATAGCGCAGAATCCGCCCTGGGTATTAAACAAGCTGTTGCCTGGAACTGGGATGAAGCCAGTTGGGCAGTCATTGGGTTGGTCAAAGGCTACGTCACCGTCTCCACCTGTGCCCTCGTGCCCAGTGCAGGGACCTTCTGTGATGGTGCCGGTGGTGCTATCGAGGTGGAAGGCAGTGGATGCGCGGCTGGACGAGGCGGTGAGACAGTAGTCACCGCTGGCCGCGGTGTATTCCAAAGTGGTGCCTTCGCTCCGAGGAAGGTCTGAGCCGTCATCGTCTGGATAAGAACCACTCTCTACTTTGGCAATCTCTAGTTGTGTTGAAGCGTTCTTAAGGTCTGATTTTAGGACGACATCTGCAGCCTTAGCCTGAACACCGTTGAAGGCAACGAGAGAAATAGTGGCGAGAATGCCGATGACCACGATGACAATGAGGAGCTCAACGATGGTGAATCCGTGTTGCTTCCTGCTCGTAAAGTGGTGTGTGTTAAAAAGTGTCCGCATTTCTGGTGGTGATTATGAAGCATGAGCGGGAATGGGTCAAGTGGTCGCTGTCTCGTACCCGCTACGGCGTGGAGTCGGCCCGATCGAGGAGCGGTCGATCGCGGGTTTTCGCGCTTGCATCGTTCGCCCAGTGGACAGCGACCGACGCACCGTCGACTTCGTCGATTTGCGCCGTGACAAATCCAAGCGATGACACCTTAATGAATTGCAGTTCGTACGCAATTCGCAGCAGACTCCGCAACACTTCCAGCTCGACGTTCAGCGTGTCGAGTGTGTCGAGTGTCGCTTTGCTGGTTCGCACGTTGTTGGCTTCGACTATCAGCCGGATCGCGGCAAGCGCGCTGTTTTCGATCTGTTGACCCAGGACGAACCGCTGCTTTTTTGGAAAGGTGTTTACCTTCTCGAATAGCCACAGCGTGACTTCGAGCATTTTGGTTTGGATGATGAATTCTTTAGCCATGGATATTTGAATTGCGAAGAAGAGGAAAGAAGAAAGACGGACCGTCGCTTCGCTCCTGGTCCGCTCTAAGAGTTAAGAGTCCAAGATTGAAGAGATAAGGTCTGTATCACCTGGCCACCCGGAACCCGACGGTGCTGTACGCGCCGCTCGGCGAGAAGCCCAAATTCAACGCCAGCACTCCGGCGTCGCCGCCATTGCTCCAGTAGCCGCCGCGAAGGAACCCACGCAGGCCTGGCTCGGTCGAGCTGCTATAGATCTGGCCAATACCGTGGGAAGTTGTCCAGTTGCTGGTACTGGCGGCTGGCGTTCCGTAGCTTGGGTGTGGATTCGGCGAAAGGCTGCCGGTTCCAGCGACGGTATTCCACTGTCGCAAAGCGTAGCCGCTGACACCGGGCTGGCCACCGCTGGTTTGACCAGCGGTCCAGTCGTAGACGTTACCTGCCAGGTCCCAGATGACTTCGCCGTTAGTAAGGGTCAGGGTGCGCTTATTTATGCCTGACAGTTCGCTTGAACCGTCCATGGTGCTACCGCTATTGCTGTTACCGCGCGAGATAGCGCCGCTGCCGACCGTGCCACCGCTCCAGTTGCTTGCGACACTCAGGACGTTATGGGCGATAGTCAGCCATTCAGCTTCGGAGATCAGGTGACAGCCGTCACAAGCCGCGGATGAGGTTGTCATGGCGTTGGTCTGCGAGATGGACACCCAAGGAGTACCGTTAGCCTGGGATGTGGCAACACCGCCAACGTTCTTGGCTTCGTACTTCATAGCGCAGAAAGCATTGGTACCGAAGAGTGAACTACCAGGAATGGTTATGTAACCAGTGGGGCATTCAAGATCGGCAACCTGGGTACCGGGGTGTCCTGGACACGGGCCTTCGGTAGGAGTGCCAGCTGTGCCAATGTGGGCCGATGTGGGATTGGAATCGCTGCTCGTTGCGGTCAGACAATAGGTTGCTGGAGCGGCAGTTGAGGCTGTGTAGGTCAGGCCGGTGGTGTCGGTCAGACCCGCATCTTGGAGGGTAGCTGGGTAGAGGCTGGTCGGGCTACTGATCTTGGCGATCTCAAGCTTCTTAGCGGCTTGGGTCAGATTGGTCTTGAGCACCGTCGATTGAGCGTTACCTTGAATGCCGTTGTAGGCAACGATGACGATCGTCGCCAAAATGCCGATAATAACGATGACGATAAGAAGCTCGACGATGGTGAAACCGCGTGGGCGGGATTGATCAGAACGTTGTCTTGGTGTTACTTTCCGCATGTCTGCGCATGACTATGAAGCATGAGCGCGATTCGGTCAAGGGGCTTCTCCAGCGACCTCCCGGTCGAGGAGCGGTCGATCGCGTGAACGCGCGCTTGCTTCGTTGGCCCAGTGGATATCCATCTCGACGAAGTTGTTGCGGCTGACGCTGAGCTTGGCGTAGAGGCGACTGTCAAAAAAGGTTGCTCCGAGTGACCATGTTGGCCACACCGGCATGACCCACGCGATGTGTACAGTCGCGAGCGGATCGTCATCGGTGGCGTCGATATTGAGTGGGATATCCCAGAATGACTGTTTACCCTCAAGGAGCATGGGATGGGTCTCGGATTCATGAAGGGCGAACTCCAAACCATCCTGGAGCACGTCATTGATGTACACCTGTGGCCGCCGGTACTGCGACTGTTCGATGACCTCGATCGACACGTTCACGTTGATCATCGCTCCGTGCTGGAAGGCGACGAGGTTTCCCATCGGTCGCTCGTAGAGGTACGAGTCGCGAATGATGTAGCTCAGGCGAGCGGCCCCGCGGTCGCTTCGCCGCAAGGCGGTGCGCTGATCGACGCGATGCTCGGTGGCGTATTCCTTGAGCCGTAGGTCGAGATTGTCCAGAGACACACCAACCCCGCAGGTCTCGAAGTAGGCGCGAACATCTCCTTCGAGATCGCTGCCTTGCTGGACCAAATAGTCCAGCAGTGATGTGAAGGCTTGCTCGACGCTGCCGCGCCCGAGGAAGTCGGTCAAGGATTCGGCGAACGTCAAGCGCTCGATCGAGAACTCGCCGGTCCCGAGCCTGATGAGACGCAGATCTTCAAGGAGATCGAGCCTCAGCGGATCGTCCTTCACTGGTCGGTACCTCCCTCCGTCGTGAAGCTTTTGAACGGTTCGTTCACCGCGGGCATCTCCTCAATCTCGCCGCCCCAGGTGATGGTGGCTTCGGTCATGAAGTTGCGCTGGGTTTGCAGCTTGACGATTAGTCTGTTGTCGGCCAGTTGAGCACCGAGTACCCATTGCGGCCAGACCGGCATGCGCCAGTTGACGTCGATCTTGTAGAGCCAGGGCTTGTCGCGTTGAAGCTCATAACCGTCAACGTGCTCGAGCGCACGGAGATATCCGGTCGGGGCACCGGTGTCCTTGAATTCGAACGTGAGTCCTTGCAACTCCTCGTCGTTGATCCACACTGCTGGAGGTTTGTACTCGGCTTGCGGGTCGATGTGCAGTGCGACGCTGGCGTTCACATGGTCGCCGAACTGGTAGATGATGATGTTTCCCCATGGGCGGTTGAACAGGATCTCGTCGCGGAAGATCGTGGCGAGCTTGTCGGCACCGCGGTCGCTGCGCCGAAGCGCCGTGCGCGGGTCGACGAAGTGGACTGCGGAGTAAGCATCAAGTCGTTCGTTGAGTGTGTCGCCGTCAAGGCCAACACCGCAGGTCTCCAGGTACGCCCGAATGTCGCCCTCGGGCTCGACGGCGTAGCGCTTGAGCATGTCCACAAAAGTGGCGTATGCCTGTTCGGCGCTGCCCATCCCGATGACGTTCACGAGTTCCTCGGAGACGGCGATCCGGTCCGCGGACAGGTTCCCGTTTCCGCGCCGAAGCTGGCGCAGTTCGTCACGGAGCCTGAGCCGGGTCGGGTCATCCTTCACTGGTCGGCTCCTTCCGGTGGTGTCAGTTTCGTGTCAGTGACACAGACTGCGACGCGAATCAGACTGGAGTCAACAACTTCATATGTCGCAAGCGGGAGCGATGCAACGTCAATTGCATCGCTCCCTGGCCGAATCAATCCCCGCCCCTGTCCCTGTGAAAGAACGAAAGAGAGAACCCATTGACCACCTTTACCGTACTGCGCGTCGGCGCGGCTGTCTGCGCCCTTGGCGTAACGCTTGCACTCACCGCGTGCTCATCCCTGACCGCCGCCACCACCCCTGACCAAACGATCCTCGCCGCTTGCGCAGCCGACAAGCAGGTTGCTTCCGACGTTAAGATCGATGGCAGCGGCTCAAGCTCCGGCGATACCATCACGACCGAGCGGTTGGCGATCACCGCAGATGTAGTGCGCCGCACGGCCATCTGCGGCGGCCACCTTTTGGTTCGCACCTTCTCCGCCTCCAGCGGAGCGACGGTCACCATCTACGACGGCGACCTGTCGTTGCCGGGAGCGACCGACAACGCCCGCCTGCGCCGAGTTGACACGCTCGTCGAGAAAGTCATGGCCGAGATCACCGCCAAGTACGGTGACGCCATCGCCGCCCTACCGGGCGGTGGCTCGGACATCACCTCCGTCTACCGGCTGGCCGGCGAGTATGCTGCCCAGCTTGGTGACGGGTACCAGCTGCACCTGTATGTACTGACGGACGGTCTGAACAACATCGGCACCGACCTCACGTCGCAGGTGCTCACAACCGAGCAGGCGAGCGACCTGGCCTCAGCCGTCAACGTTCCGACGCTGCCTGGCGCTTCGATCACCGTCGCGGGTCTTGGCCGTATCGACGGCGACCCGGCACCCTCCGCACTGGCCGAAGGGCTGGTGGCGTTCTACAACGAACTGTGCGTAAAGACCGGTGCCAAGACCTGCGTCTCCGTGACCGACTACACGGCGGGGCGGTGACCGTCATGGCAACCACCAAGAACGCCAACGGCTCCTATGACCCGACCGATGAGCGGGTCACCGAATACAGCAACCTCAGCCTCCAGCAGGTCGACGAAGCGCACCGCGTCGACGGCGTGGCCGGGCCAGCCCTACATGTCGAGAACGAGCTAGATGCCTTCGGGCGTGAGCAGGAACCGCTCTGGAAAGCTGAGGGCATCTTGCAGTCGCGTCCGGCACTGATCGCCCACTCCGGTTTGAAGGAGCACGCCGACACGTCCGAGCACCTCAGCCGCAGGCATCGGCGACTGGTCAAACGCGCCCAGCGGCGCCTGGAGCGCACGATCGCAGCCCTGAGCCCGTTCGTGCGCCGCAAGCAGGGCCAGAAAGCATGGTTCATGGTTCGCACCGGACTGCTCCTTCTCGGTGACGTTGCGGGCCAAGCCGGGGCGCAGATCTACTACGGCGAGATACCCGAGCTCGCGCTCGTCCAGGCACTGGCTGCAGGTGTCGCGGTCGTCACTGCGGGGCTGGTCGGAGGTGAGATCAAAGACCTGCGCATGGCGAGCAAACGCAAGATCGAGCGGACCAACCTCACCAAACAGCAGGAACCCTTCGCCCACCTGTTCGACGGAAACGACGACGGCAAGCACATCGTCAAGACGCTCGTCTACACAGCCGCGACCGTGGGCCTGCTGATCTCGACCGGGATCTTCGCACTGCGCTCCACCATCGACGGGCCGCTCTCCGGACTCGTATACGGGGCACTGGCAGCGGGCATCGCGGCCGCCAGCTTCATCTCCAGCTACATCGTCACCGATGAGATCGCGGACGCAATCGATACCGCCGAGAAGGACTACGAACGCGCACTCAAGCGTCAGACGAACCTCGCTGCCAGCGCACCGTTGAAAACGGCGCTGGAGAAGATCGCCGAAGTCGAGTCGATCCGCCGCGAGTACGAGGTGCGCGGCCAGGCGGCGCTGCTCACGTATGAAGGGCTGAAGCACCGGGTGCTACGCCGCAACCCGGGCGTCGCCGGCCACGGTCCCGCGACCGAGCCGGAGCCGGTTGTCGGACGCCGTGCCCGCGAAGACGGGGCCGGAGCATGAGCCTGACACCGCGCCTGCAACCCAGTGCCCTCGCGGGCGAGATGCCAAGACAGGTCAAACCGCATAAGGAGGCAGCGATTGAGCTTGGATGGCCAGGGTTCTGCCCTCGCCAGCCCCGGCTGGTGCTTCCGATCTTCGACGACTCCGGCTCGGTATCGCGGCCCGGTGGAGGCGACCCCGTTGGTAACCGCTACCAGGAGGCACAGCTTGCGTTCGAAGCACTCCAGGAATGGTGCTCGTGCGGAAAGTGCTTAGCCGGGGTGCTGCATTTCGACACTCCCCAAGGGGACGTTGACCCGGGAAAGCTTCGCAGCCGCGCATTCCAGCAGCACCTCAAGCGAGGCCTGCGGGTGCCGCGCTTCGCGGCTGGTTCAAGCGTCCTCGGCCCCAGTCTCACCCAGGCGGAGGAAATTGCGGCGAGCTTCCCCAAGCACGAGGTTCGGCTGGTGGTGCTGACGGACTGGCAACTGTTCGACACCGACAACGTCCTCGACCGGCTTCACAGCTTCCCAGGGACCGTGCTGGCCATAGGGCTGAACGCGGACCCTCCCAGCGCAGCGGACGACGACATCGTCGGCTTGCGGATCGGTCACGGCCACCCGCCGGGTGCGGTCGCTCGCGCGCTGTTCGGTCAGCTGACGGTCGGTCGCCGCGGACGCCGCTTCGTCGGCACACCTGCCCGTGATTCTGCTGCAGAGGAGGCAACAGCGTGAACATCGTTGCCAATTCCACAACATCGAGGATCGCTACCACCGAGCACGACGGCTTCGATGCTGTCACCTCTGTCAGTCGGTATTCCGATCACCTGTCGCGTCGCTTCTTGCCCAGAGCGATCGGAACATTGCGCGAACCGCGTCGAGAGCCCATAACCATACGTCCACCCCGGCAGCACGCGCATCGCGTCCATGTGAGCCCGGAATTGAAAGGAGGAACAATCCGATGAACACCAACGACACCGGCCATGAGCCGACCAAGCCCAGCAAGAAATTTGCGGTCTGTTATGCGGACCCGCCATGGGATATTCAGCAGAAGGGTGCCCGCGGGGCGGTCAAGCATTACGACCTGATGACCCTCGAGCGAATCAAGAACATGCCTGTCACCGACCTTGTCGACGACAACGCGACACTGCTGCTCTGGGTCACCAACGCCGCCCTCCCCGCCGGCCTTGAAGTGATGAAGGCGTGGGGCTTCGACTACAAAACGAATGCCGCCTGGGATAAGTACTACATGGGACTTGGCCAGTTTTTTAGGGGCTCGCACGAACTGCTGTTGCACGGCGTGCGAGGCAAAGCACCCTTCAAGTTCCACGGTCAACGTTCGACGTTGCACTTTCCACGGCAGCAGCACAGCCGGAAACCTCAAGAGATGATCCCGCTCATCGAGCGTGTCCTCGACGGCCCGTACCTGGAGCTGTTCGCCCGCGAACGGCCAAACAGCCACGGTGACTGGAGTGTCTGGGGCAACGAGATCGAGTCAGACATCACGATCCCGGGCTACCCCGTACCCAGCGACTTCACCCACACCGGAGAACAGGAGCGATGACCCATGGCCGACAAAGAACCCACCCCAAAGAACATGGCGCAACGCTTCTTCGACCTCTGCCTGCTGCTACTCGGAGGCATCATCGCTCTCTGGGTCGCGCTGCAGTTATTGGCTCAATTCTGGGGCTGGATCGCCCTGATCGCCGTGCTCGTGACCGCGATCTGGGCACTGGTCGTGATCCTGCGAGCCAGACGGAACCGGTGGTGAGAAGCATGAGCATATTCACCTCTGATAAGTCGTTGCGGAATCAACAACAACGCTTGACAACTCGGCGCGGTGAGTTCATAACAGGTCTCCCGATCTCAAACCCCGAGTTTTCCGCCCCCGACAGCACCAATTGCTCGGCACCACGAAAGGAGGTTGGACACCATGAATCGAAATAAACGCACCTACCGTCACAAGAGCGAAACGAATGTCTGGGTATTCAGCAAGCGCAACGAACAACTGCGACCCGGCGAGATCGCAAAGATCGTCAACGGAATGGCTCAAGAACGAGCACTCGCGGCGGCACAAGCTGAAGCCGATGCACAGAACGAGCACCCTCGAGTGCACCCCAGCGTCGTTCTACCTGTGCGTTCGGGAGAGGAGGCACCCGATGAGTAAGCAAAGACAGACCTCACCCTTTCTGCGTCTTCATCTGCCGTCCCCACTCGATGGGCAACACGTAGCCGAGCTGCTTGGCCGGCTGGCCCAGCAGGACAGATCAACTCCGATCGTCCTCGAGACCCGCGCAACGGACTCCGGTGTCGCCCACATCATGCAGGTCAACGTCTCAGCAGCTGAAGATGCGAAGCGCCTCCTTGCCGACTTGATTCGCGGGACGCGAACCTCGCCCATTATCCCGGGTGATCGTCTTCCAATGGAGGCAGCTGGACACCTCATGAGTCGACCACGGGGTCTCCCGCTGCGGACAGATGTCAGCGATGCCACAGTTCGAGCCATCTACTCAGCTTTCGGAGCACGACGACATGGCGAGTCCGTTGTCGTGCAAGTTGTGCTTGGCAGGGGACATGCGCCCAATGCCGTGCCGTTGAAGATCACTGATCCGAGTGCGTCTGTTTGGCGAACGCTCAGTCAAGGAACCCAGCATGCTTCCGCCGAGATCCGCTCCCGAGTGCGAGCAGTCGCAGAGCTACCCAGCCTCGAAATCGCGATCCGTGTCGGAGCAACCGCAGCAACACCCGCGCGTCGCAAAGCACTGGTGCTCGAGTTGTTCGGCGCTTTCACGACATCGCAAAGTCCAGGCGTTCGACTCCACCTTGTGCGCGAGCAGCCCGAACTGCTCAACGCTGCGGCTGTGCCCTCTCGCTGGCCGATGCGGTTGTCGGTCTCAGAACTTCTGCCCCTTCTTGGCTGGCCCATCGGCGGCGACGAACTTCCCGGCCTTCCCGCTCACCACCCGCGACAGCTACCAACGCCCGCCTCACTCAGCGAGACAGAGAACGTCTTCGCTATCTCGAACGCGTCCGGCTCAGCCCGCAGTATCGGTATCTGTACCGCTGGCCGTATGCAGCACCTCGTAGTGACCGGCCCGACGGGCTCCGGCAAGTCGATGGTGTTCGCCTCACTGATCGCGCAGGACATCGCTTCGCGCCGACCACTGGTGTTGGTCGACCCGAAACGCCAACTCGTCGACTTCATCTGTGAACGAGTGCCCGCCCAGTTGGCCGACCGTATTGTGATCATCGACGCCGCCGACGCAAGCCCTGTCGGTTTCAATCCGCTCGACGCGGACGGTCGCAACAAGGACGTTGTCGTCGATGGCATTCTGAGCGCCCTCAAAGCGGTGTTCGAAGACGGCTGGGGACCGCGCACCGAAGACCTGCTGCACGCCGGACTCTTGTCGCTCGCCACAGCAGGCGAAGCAAATGGCGAACCGTACACGCTCCTCGACCTGCCTCGGCTGCTGACCGATGCCCCGTTCCGTCGTTCGGTAATCGGGGCAATTATTAGCGATCCGACATTGGCCTCGTTCTGGGCAGGCTTCGAAGAGCTCTCGCCCGGAGCCAGGGCGCAGATCATTGCTGCGCCGATGAATAAGCTGCGCAAGTTCGTGCTCCGCAAGAACCTGGCCGCAGTGCTTGGGCAACCGCGCCCACGGTTCCGGTTGCGGGATGTCTTCCGTGACGGAAAGGCCGTGCTCGTGCCCCTGAACGACGCGCTGCTCGGACCGGGCGCGGCGCAGCTTCTCGGCAGCCTTGTTGTGGCCGAGCTATGGATGGCCACACTGGAACGGGCAGCAGAGGCCCGTCCGCTGGATCGCCCGGCCGCGATCTACATCGACGAGGTGCAACAGTTCCTGCACCTGCCGACCTCCATCGCCGATGCGCTGGCCACCTCACGCTCCTACGGGGTCAGCTGGAATCTGGCACACCAATTCCGTGACCAACTCCCCGCACAGATGCGCGCTGCCTTCGATGCCAATGCGCGGAACAAGGTCGTGTTCGGCCTCGGACCGGACGATGCCCGTGACCTCGCGAAGATGGCACCCGGGCTGGTAGCCGAGGACTTCATGGCGCTGAAGCCCTACGACGTCTACGCGAACGTAGTGGACGACGGCGCACCCGCAGGCTGGTTCTCCGCCCGCACACTCGCCCCGACAGCCGCCCTCCACGACGGACACATCGTTCGCCAAAAGAGCCGCGACCAGTGGGGCCAAGTGGCAAAACCCGACACCGTTGACACGCCCGAATCGGGCGACGTACTCAGCGAGGCCGCTCCCGTCGCGAGTCGGAAGGCAAGGCGAACATGAGAGTCGTCATTGCCCGAAACGCCTGCCTGACCACTGTCGCGATGTGTCCGGTCGGCTGTCCGGTCGCTGTTCCGCTCACGACGATGAACACCGCTGGACAGGGGCGGAAGTGTGCGGCTCCAGGCTCGAACTGGGATGGGACTCTCCCCGTTTTCAGGGATCACTTTCCCACCTGTGCGGAGGCCAACCTCAACTGGTCTGGAGGTCGTCATGAATAGCTCGTGGACTCCCTACAAGACTCAGATGCTCCTTCAACTACTCACCGACCGCGACCTTGCCATGCTGCAGGATGTCGAGCAGTTGCGGCTGCTGAGCACCCGCCAGATCCAACGCCTGCACTTCGGCATCGGGCACGCCACCATATCTGCCGCAACGCGCGGCACCGTCCGAGTACTCGGACGCCTCGAGAATCGCGGGTTCCTCGTCCGACTGGAACGTCGCATCGGCGGCATCAAGCACGGCTCATCAGGCAACGTCTGGCAACTCTCCGCCACCGGCGAGAGACTCCTCCGTGCACTACGAGGAGACGGCGCCAGGCGACGCTTCGTCGAACCCGGTGCACCGTTTACCGATCACACCCTTGAGGTCGCTGACCTTGCGGTGCGACTTCGTGAAGCGGCACGCGACGGGCGCGTTGATCTGCTGGAGCTCGATGCCGAGCCGGAGTGCTGGCGCGAGTTCACCGCCAGCCACGGCGGACCACTGTGGCTGAAACCCGACCTGTATGTCGTCACAGCCAACGCGGTGATCGAGGAGCATGCGTTTGTCGAGGTCGATCGGGGAACCGAGCACATGCCCGCGATCCTACGCAAATGCGCCGTCTACCAGCGCTACTTCCTAACCGGCAACGAGCAGCACCGGCAGGGCATCTTCCCGGCCATCGTCTGGGTCGTGCCGAGCGAACAACGAGCGGCCAAACTCCGTGCCAGCATTCGCGACGACCCGACCCTCACCGACACCCTCTTCCGGGTCACCAACGCCCAGAACGCCGTCGCAATGCTGACCCCACGCGACGAACAACCAGTAACCAAAAGGAGGAATCACCTATGAACAACCAACCAGGAACCACCACAGCAGCGCGAACAGCGCCAGACCAATCGATCCGCGCACGGCAACACATCAACGCCGCCCTTGCCGGATCCGGCACCGAGCTCATCGATCCCGCGACCGCGCGAATCATCGCCGCCACCGTGCACGGCGGGTACGGCACCGCGCTCTGCACCTTCGCCGCAACCGGCGTCCTACGAGCGAGCACGGTACTCGCAGAATTACAGGCAGTCCCATCGACCGAACTTCGACAGACATGGCGTGAGGCCTTTACCGACTTCGTGATCGCAGCGGGAGGCGATCGTCATGACTAATCTGTCGCCTGAATCGAACCCACTCGGCAATCACAAGGCAGAACTGCCAGAACCCGGCAACCCGAACCTCGAGGCGGACAAGCCAGAGAACGGGGATGCACTGGTCGACGCCATCGAGAGCGGCATCGATGTTGCACGCGAACGTCGTGACGACATCACCGAACACACCGCCCGCGCGATTGCTCGGGCAGTAGCCAACGCCCTCGGCGACTACGGTCCAAGCCTCGACACTTTCGCACGCACCGGATCGGGCAGCTACGACTCCCTCAGCGAGGAACTGCTCGAGGTCTACCACGACCCGACCACCCCGGCCCTGGTTCGTACTTGGATCGACTGGCTCGGCACCTACTTGGTGATGCGTGATTTCCCCGATACGAGCCGCCAGTACATGGGTTCCGGACCGGACCCCGAGCTATCCCGGCTACTCATCCCCGAGTGGCCGACGGTCGGTGGTGACGGCGAACTCATCTATGTGCCAGCCACGAAGACCGGCGACGACATCCACGAACTGGCAGCGGGGCTCGCCGGGCTCATCGAGAAGCACGGTGATTCACTGCGCGCCTTCCTGCGGCTGCGAGATGTCGACGCCAGCAGCCCGAACTTGATCGAGAGCTTCGAGCAGACCTTCGTGGGCACCTACCTCGATATGCAAGATGTCGTCTTGAATGTCACGGAAATGTCGGACTGGGAGACCGAGCTTCAGCACTGGGCGATGGAGCGCGGTATCACCGGAGCCGTCTACATCGACCGGGCCGCGATTGAGGAACAGACCCGCGAGGTCTACGACATCGTCGAACTAGAAGGACGTTGCCATGTCTTCGACCGCTAAAACGATGCCACACACGGCACCACAGACTGCGCCCACGGGGGTGTTCGCCGCAGGCAGACAGAAGGTGATGCGGAATGGTCAACACCCTCGGAAATCCGGGCCTCACGAGGTAAAATTAAGGGGTAAACGGAGACCCGCGCCTATGGCTCATCTAGCCCCGGCTCCGCGCCCGAGCCGCTCACGCGGGGCGCAATCCCGACCCTCTCACTCCCAGTTCGAACGATCTGGAGTCTCACCGTCGCGCTCGTGCGCGATCTGGGCGATGCACTCCGTGATCACGTCGGCTGGGGTCTCACCGACAGCTTGGAGGCTGACATGACCATGGTTGATCGTTCTGAATACTCGGGAGGAGCATTCGCCGGAGCGGCCACGACTGCCGCAGCCGTCTCACCTCCGAAGGTAGTACCCACGAGCAAGGCTCCGGAGGCACCGGACTCAACCACCCTGGCCGCACCGGGAACCCGCGCTGTCCTCTACCTTCGAGTCTCGTCGAAGGGCCAGGTCAACACCGACTACGACCCAGAGGGGCTATCGATACCCGCCCAGCGCTCGTCGTGCGTTCGCAAGGCCGAGCAAATGGGCCTGACCGTCACCCATGAGTATGTCGAGCCGGGCAAGTCAGCAACCGAGATGACCAAGCGTGTCGCCTTCCAGCAGATGCTGGAACGTATTCGCCGCGAGCGCGACATCGACTACGTGATCGTCTACGAACTCTCGCGGCTCACCCGAAACCGCACCGACGATGCGATCGTCATGGCCGATCTGAAGAAGCGTGGCGTCACACTGATCAGCGCGACCGAGAGCATCGACGAGTCTCCGGTCGGGCAATTGATGCAGGGGCTTCTTGCCGCGTTCAACGAGTACCGCTCGGCGAAGGACGGAGCGGACATCTCCTACAAGATGGGACAGAAGGCCAAGACCGGGGGGACGCTCGGACGGGCACCCATCGGGTACCTCAACACCATCGACCGATTCGATGGGCGAGAGATTCGAGCCGTCGGCATAGACCCCGAACGCGCACCCTTCGTCAAGCTCGCGTTCGAGCTCTATGCCTCCGGTGACCACACCCTGGAAGACATCGTGGACGAGCTGACAGATCGAGGATTGACGACGAGACCGACCGGTCGTCACCCCGCTGGACCAGTGTCAATCTCGAAGATGTCGCAACTGCTGAAGGATCGCTACTACCTCGGGCTTGTCACCTACAAGAGTGAAATCTACGAGGGTCGGCATCCGGCGATTGTGCCCGAAGAGCTCTTCCAGAAAGTACAAGACCTGCTCGAAACAAGGGGCGTGGCCGGCGAACGTCGCCGCGTCTATGACCACTACCTGAAGGGCAGCCTGTGGTGCGGGCAGTGCTACCGCCAGCACCAGATCGAAGATCGCCGCATGATCGTGCAACGGTCAATCGGGCGCAACGGGGAGGCATACTTCTACTTCTTCTGCAGGGGCAAGCAGGAAGGTGCATGCGACTCCCGCTATGCAAGTCAGGTCAAAGTGGAAGACGCAGTCTTGGAGCACTACAGCACTATTCGATTCAAGCCCGAGTTCATCGAGGCCGTTCGCGCGAGCATGGACGGAGCCCTGCAGGATGTGGCGGACACGCAAAGACTGCTTCGCAGTCAGCTCCAACAGCAGATCAAAGCCCTCGGGGTCAAAGAAGAGAATCTCATCGACCTAGCGGCGGACGGCCAGATCGCCAAGGCCAAGATCCATGCAAAACTGCGCGAGATCGAGCGGGCGCGTTTGACCCTTCAAGCCCAGCTGAATGACGTCAACGACGACCTATCCGCCGGGGCGAACTTCATCAACGAGTGCCTGAAGCTCCTCGCACGACCGCAAGAGCTGTATGCGCAAGCCAGTAACGAGACACGTCGCAAACTCAATCAGGCGATCTTCAAACGGATCTTCGTCATGAACGACGAAGTTGTCGGCCACGAGATGGTTGCACCCCTTGGAGAACTACTCGCAGCACAGACCGGATTCGAGGCGACTCAATCCGGTCTCGATGACGAGGCGGTGCTGCGTCAGGCCCACGCAGCAATTCGCGAGCATGACCCGAAGATCGCTCGAGCGGCGCGAAACAACCAGACAAGCTGGCAAACCGTAGACGACCTGCTCACCGCCATGGATGGGGGTGATGGTTCGAGTAAGCCGTCTATGGTGCCCCTGGAGGGATTCGAACCCCCAACCTGCTCCTTAGGACGGAGTTGCTCTTCCGTTGAGCTACAGAGGCTGGCGGTTCGAGTGTAGTCGAGTCGCGCGCTACGGAGCCTCAGACGCCCGGGTTGTAGCTAGCGGGATGCGTCGGCAGGATCAGCCGCAATGGCGGGGAGTGGAAACTGCAGGGGGTGAAGATCCGGCTCGATCCAGCGCTTGCGACCCTCGGCGAGGAGATCCGCAGAGTAGAAGCGCTTCAGGATCGACTTGTCGAGCAATTCGGGGGCAGCATCCAGATCCTCAATCGTCGCGATGAGATCAAACCAGGCCCGAGTAATCGTTGCGTGATAGGCGTCAGGCTTGCCAGCCCTCACCGCCATCGCTTTGACACCAATGATCATCCGCTCAAGACCGTCTGTCTCACCGTACTCACGAGCAAGACCCCACGCGACGCGCACGTGGTTCTCGTGCGAGAACGAGGCAGGAGCGATAGCGTCCGCTTCGAAAGCCGCAATCAGCTCGACGTTACTCATGGGTGATAAATCCGAGCGCAGCTGGCGAAAACCGACAGTTACTGCCCTGGCGGGTAAAGGAATGCCTCTACGTCTGCCGCGGCGAGAGTGCGCTGACTGTAGACCCGGTTCACGTAGTTGTATTCCTCAACCAGAACACTGCCATCTGCGTTGACTGCTTTCACATAAGCAACGTGGTTGTCCCAGCCGAACCATGCGACCGAGCCGGCGATAGGAGTAGCGCTCACGGTCCAACCATGTGCATCCCAGGCGTCTTTCCACTGAGAAGCGTTTCCGCCGTTCGGGGTGAGGTCAGCCCACGTCCAACGGAACGGTGCCGAGAAAGAACCAACATCGCGGTTCAAACGCCATGCAACAAAGTCAGTGCACTGGCGGTAGTAATAGTTGAGGGGCGAAAGGTCGTAACCTGCAGTCGCCCACGGGTAGTCATCGCCTAACGCACGAGCACCAGATGCCGCATACAAAGAGTTAGCCGACGCGATTGCTGACTGCTGGCGGATCAATTCCAGATCCTCCGGCGATGTCGCGTCGAACTGGTCTCGCTCAAGCTCAGGAAGGGTCAAGTCTGCGCTGACTGTTAGAGACTGAACCCTCACGGTTGCAGCATCCGCTGCGTTTGCGAAAGCAACGGGGGAACCCTCATCAGAGGTGAGGCCCGTTTGACCGTAGGCAGGCAGTGCAGTCACGGCAAAGAGGCCGCCGATGACAGCCATAGAGGCCATAACGCGAAGCGGGTTCTTGCGCGCGCGCTTTGCTTTCGGAAGCTTGCGCGACTGTGGAACAACAACGTCTGTAGAGACCGCAGATTGCGTGGCGACCGTGATCGACGGTGCGATCGGGATCAGCGGCTCAGCAGCAACCTCGGCCGCGAACGCAGCCGGAGCAGCGATGGGCTTGGTCGCAGCAGCGTCTCGCGCCGCACGCGCTTCACGGCGCGACAAGAAGACAGGTGCATCACTTGCGGATTCTGCTGCGGGTACGCCGAAAGCATCAGTGCTTTCAGAAGACATACGCGACAATCGGAAACCTTTAAGTCGGGCGCACTCAAGGAAGAACTAGGACGCACCTTGAACACCGGGAATAATCACAACAGCATAACAGCTATGCCGCTGGAGCCAAATATTCTTCCCAATCTGGGAGAGCCCTCTCAATTCCCCTCACAAGCCACGCGCTCGTGTGGGGCGGGCGCGGCTTCGTTAGAAGGCGCCATTTCATTTCCGCAGGCGTGCGATTGCTCTTCACGTTGTTGCAACGCAAACAGCACGCCACCAAGTTTTCCCAGGTGTCTTGTCCACCTCGAGAACGGGGAAGCACATGATCGATGGTGTTCGCCGAGCCGCCGCAATAGCCGCAGCGGTGACCGTCGCGCCGCAGCACGCCCCGGCGAGACACCGGCAGTCTGCGTGTAGACGGAATGCGCACATAATTTCGCAGAATGATCACTGACGGCCGATCCCAGGACCCACTAGAGCCCCACACCGGGTGCTCAGAATCTGCAGCAATAATCGTCGCCTTTTGATTCAGCACGAGCACAATCGCTCGCTTGAAAGACACGACCGCGAGCGGCTCATAGCCAGCGTTCAGTACCAAAGTGCGCATTGTCATCCTCTCGAAAGAGCCTGCACGGCTTGCAGGCAATCGACATCCCTGAG
>Ga0307486_1000432_pt1 | contig 38889 bp, 30 predicted proteins | sample CBIW02metaG_FD_203663 | JGI IMG/M metagenome (GOLD analysis project Ga0307486, IMG submission 203663) | Sea-ice brine microbial communities from Beaufort Sea near Barrow, Alaska, United States - CBIW 0.2 | ecosystem: Environmental > Aquatic > Marine > Coastal | place: USA: Alaska | collected... | reverse complement strand
AATACAGGCCCTCTCTATGAGGGTACTACTTTTTTTTCATAACTTTAAATGTTAATATTAATACCTGCTTAAAGGTAGTGAATAGTGATCTAAAGATTGCTTGAAGCTACCTTTAGGTTTAGTTCAATAAAGTGTATAGCACATTAAAACCCGCCATACGCAAACCGTTATCGGCAACCACATGGGAGGCATCATTTACACAATGAACCAAATCTGAAATTATAAAAGTTAAGTGTAATTCAAAAATACATTGCTTTTTTTAGGTTTAATCTTCTGGCTTTAAACCATCAATATTCTAAATGTTCCATATAATTAGTATCCAACTGTGGTTATGGTAGAATTATATTCGAATCCAAACAACACATCAGTTCATTCCTCAAAAATTCAGGGAAGGAAAAAAACATTGAAGGTGTATATCTCAAAATATAAAAATTGAAATATTTAGGTAAAATTTAACCTACTTATTTTCTGAATTTTGATGTTATATCGTAATATTACAATATAGCATATAACAAATACATTTTATTATGAAAATCACAATTCTTGATCCCGCAATGTGTTGCAGTACCGGTGTTTTCGGACCCGATGTTGATGATAGCCTGGGTTCAAACCGCTGCCGATGTAAAATGGTTAAAATCCCTGAACGTAGAGGTTGCGCGTCATAATATTTCCAATGATAGCATTGCTTTTCAGGAGTATCCTGAAGCCCTTGTGAAATTAAAAATGGACGGCCTCAATTCATTGCCTTATATCCTTAAAGACGGTAAAATAATTATGGCCGGTCGCTATCCCGAAAGAGCTGAATGGGAAAACCTGATCAAAAACAATGTTCCCGAAGATAAGAAAACAGAAAACACTTCCTGTTGTGGTGGAAGCAATAGCAGCTGTTGTTAATCCTCCTTTTTCGGTGTTTGTGTTTTAAAAATTTCAATACCGTTTAGCTTATGAAAAATTCTGAAACTCCTTATATATTCTTTACCGGAAAAGGCGGGGTGGGAAAAACTTCCCTTTCCTGTGCCACTGCCATAAAACTTGCAGATGAAGGAAAAAAAGTTCTATTGGTAAGTACCGATCCTGCTTCCAATCTGGAAGATGTTTTGGAAAGCAGGGTTTATGACAAAATAAGTTTGGTAAAGGGCATGAAAAATCTTCACGCTATCAATATAGATCCCAAAGTTTCTGCTCAGGAATACCGTACACGGGTAACAGAACCATTAAAAGAGATCCTAAGCGCAGCTGATATCAAAAAGATGAACGAAGAACTCTCCGGTGCCTGCACCGTTGAGATCGCCGCATTTGATGAGTTTTCCAGGTTTATTTCCGGCGAATCTGAAGGGGGGAATTTTGATGTGATCATTTTTGATACAGCTCCAACCGGGCACACCCTGCGCCTGCTGGAACTCCCTGCAGCTTGGGCCGGATTTTCTGAAGAAAACCCCGATGGAGCTTCCTGTCTTGGGCCAACCTCAGCCTTAAAAAGCAGCCAGGAGCGATACAATACCGTAGTGAGCCGGTTGCGTGATCCAGGGATGGCGACTTTCTATCTTGTTGCAAGGGCCGATCAGGCTTCGTTAAAGGAAGCTTCCCGAACCAGTTCTGAATTGATCGATCTGGGAATGAAAAATCAGAAATTGCTGGTTAACGGAGTTTTCAGCACTTTAGATAAAACCGATGATTTCGCGGTTAAGATGGAAAATTTGGCAAAAAAGCAATTAAGTGCAATTCCGGAAAATCTTCAGAAATTAAATCTCCAAACTTTTCCGTTATTACCATACAATATCCTGGGGATCGAAAAACTGAGATCTTTACTGAATGTGGAACTTCAGAAAAAAATGGTTGCCGATCAACTTTCAAATGTTCAGGAATTAAATCATCTCCTTAAAGGAATTGATGAACTGGTGGAAGAACTCACCGCAAATAAAACCAATGGCCTTGTTATGACCATGGGAAAAGGAGGCGTGGGAAAAACAATTACCGCATCGGCTTTGGCAATTATGATCGCGCGCAAAGGTTTTGAGGTACATCTCACCACGACAGATCCTGCTGCGCACATACAGGATTTTATGAACCAGATTTCTGATCTTCCCAAAAATCTCACAATAGATCGCATTGACCCAAAACTTGAAACTGAACGATACACAGAAAAGGTAGTTTCACAAAAGGGAAAAAACCTGGATGAACAGGGGAAAAAATTGTTACTGGAAGACCTTAGATCTCCCTGCACCGAAGAAGTAGCCGTTTTTCACGCTTTTTCCAAAGCCATACAACAAGCAAAACGAAAATTTGTGGTGATAGATACCGCTCCTACAGGCCATACCTTATTACTTCTGGATACGGCCGGAAGTTACCACCGGGAAGTACTTAGGAATACAGAATTGGATCCATCTCATATTAAAACTCCGTATATGGCATTGCAGGATAGCTAGTTGTCTAAAATCATCCTGGTTTCCCTTCCGGAAACCACACCAATGCGGGAAGCCGCTGCTTTACAGGAAGATTTAAAAAGAGCAGGTATAGGAACTTTTGCCTGGGTGATCAACCAAAGTCTTTCGATGCAGCAAAATCTGAAAGACCCATTGTTAAAGAGCAGGGCGCTGGCAGAAGTTGACGTGATCAATAAAATTGACGAAACCCTTACTGAAAGAATTTACGGCATCCCCTACTTGCCCCAGGAAAATCTCCTGCCGGCACTTTTGGAATTTTACGATACAAGACAAACCTTAACAACAAAATAAAAAATGGGAATTACAAAAAGTAATCTGTTCTCAGAAACTCAAAATAATCTGGCACTTGCGGCAAAAGCATTTTCTCACCCCGCACGTATTGCTATCATTCAATATTTGCTCAAATCCAATAGTTGTATCAACGGCGACCTGGTCCAGGAATTGGGATTGGCTCAAGCAACCATTAGTCAGCATTTAAGGGAGTTGAAAGACATTGGAATCATCCAGGGAAGCATTGAAGGGATCAGGGTGAATTATTGCATCAATCCCCAACGTTGGGAAGAAATCAAGGGACAATTCAATAAACTCTTTGATCAATTCGATCTTGCGGCCCCAAAAGATTGCTGCTAACCTTAGCTTACAGGGAAACAAAATCAACTAATAATAAATCTTTCGACAATGAAAATTTCAGAGATCAAAACAATTTTGAAAAAGGCAGTTCAAATTCAGTTTGAACCGTCTGACGGGGAATTGGTTCCCCGGTATTTTCATGTAACCGAAGTGGGAAAAGTCACCAAACATCTCATAGAATGAGGTGGAGCCGTTAGAAATGACTTTAAATATTGCCAGCCACCTTCCTCATCTTCTTTAGTATGTAAGAGCGCGATGGATACAGCCATAGGCACGAATTGACCAATAGCTCATTTGACTTGCTCATAGGATTTAAAATTTATATTTAAAGCCTATTATATGATTGTCTTCATGACTGCTGTAAGTCAACTCCATATGTTCTTGCTGGTACTCGGTTGTAAAGAATAGGTTGCTGCCCAAACCTATTGTAGCGCCAGCCACGATATCCAGTATATCGTGCTTTTTAGAATCTATCCTATTGGCTGCGGTAAATCCTGCAAGAACATAGGCTGGAATACTGTATTTAAAACCATAGCGTCTATGTATATATCCAGCACTATGAAATACTATAGATGTATGCCCTGATGGAAATGAGTTATCATTGCTCTTATCTGGCCGTTGTTTGTTCACGCCCAGTTTCAATCCATAGGTAATAACTCCGGTAAGTAGCAATCCTTTGGTAAATTGCCAGGCACCTTCTTCATCTCCTATAATAAAACTGGATCCCATTGCTGCGGCCGGTAATGCAAACAATATCACATCACCTATCTTCTGGATGGCGCCTATCTGTGGCTTGGTATCTGCCGTATCTTGAGCGAGCGTGGTTTGTGAAAAAAGCAGTATAAATACGACCGTAGCTGCAACAATCGATGATTTCAAATTTTGGAAAAAGATAAGCATTTAGTTAGGAATCTTTGATTAAAGTAAATGTTGACATATATGCGTTTCTGTTTTTGATTGTACCAAAGATGAAAACACAAATCACCCATCAGTTGATTCCTGTATCCCGGTCACATTTCCGCTTAGGGTTTAGCGCATGAAAAGTTACTGGTTTGAAAAAGCAATATTACGATGTTTAAATTTAATATGTTTTTGTTCTGGAAACATCCCAATTTACCGAATTAAGCAATTACTTATAGGTATTGTTGAACTAAACCTAAAGGTTGCTTCAAGTAAATGATTTTATCACTTTTCCCTACCTTTGGGTAGTAGTCTTGCCAGGGAAAATTGCAGCATTCCCGAAGATAAATATGTGGAAACTCAAGCCTATTCCTGTTGTTCCCCAAATTCAGCTTGCTGCTAGTTTTTTAAATAATCAATAAACCTTTTTATTTTTATGGTATTTAAAAAAATTAAAGATATAATTGGATCACTTGATGTTACGATTATATCTAATAAGCGAAAATCTTCTTTGCAACCCCTCATTGAATATATTCAAGCCAAAATATTGGGTCAACAAGAGTTAAAGCTCAATTATTTGCACCCATAATTCAAGGAGAAGTCATTTTTATCAGGTATGGACACAAGCAATAGCCTCGTATTTTGAACTAAAAAACGTGTTTTGTTTTTCCGGCGGAACAGCAGCAACAGCCTTATTTCCAATGGTTGTAAAAACCCTTGAAAAATCGGGTTTTAAAGTCAGGGTCATTTCTGAAGGCATAAATCCTGTTTACAGCATTAAGTATGATAAAAACGAACACCCGATCATTGGTTTTTCAAAGACCTATGACGATAATTTCAATCCGCAGTCCGAATTTGCGGCTATTATGACTTGTCTCCAGACAGATGCCGGTTGTCCTTTTATTGCAGGTGCTGAAAAGCGAATCCCCATCACCTACGATGATCCCAAGGAGTTTGATGGTAGGTCGCAGCAGGAAGCAAAATATCAGGAGCGTAGGTTGCAAATAGCAACAGAACTTTTTTATGTATTTTCAAAAATTAATTAAATGGCTGATAAAAAAAAGATTGCGTTTTTTGAAAAATATTTAAGTATTTGGGTGGCTCTATGTATTGGGGGAGGAATTTTAATTGGATTTATTGCCGGAGATTCCATGCTGTTCATGAGTACCTGGGAAATTTATCAGGTAAACATTCCCATTGCCGTCCTCATCTGGATGATGATCTATCCTATGATGTTTCAAATTGATTTTTCCAGTATTAAAGAGTTGGGAAAAAGACCAAAAGGAATTGTTTTAACCCTGGCGATGAACTGGCTGGTGAAACCCTTTACAATGGCGTTTTTTGCCTGGATCTTCTTCACCAAAATTTTCGCTGCATTTATCGATCCTGCCATTGCAGGGGAATATATTGCCGGTGCCATCATTCTGGGAGCAGCGCCTTGCTCCGCGATGGTTTTTGTTTGGTCCTGTTTAACCGATGGAGATCCCAATTACACCCTTATGCAGGTATCTGTAAACGATCTCATTATCCTCTTTTCCTTTGTACCAATGTAGTTATTCCCTATGAACCCCTTATTTTAAGTGTTTTGGTATATGTGGTTATTCCGTTGGTTGCAGGAATAATTACCAGTAAAATGCTTATTAAATCCCGGGGAGAGGATTGGTTTAAAATTGATTTTTTACCCAAATTAAAACCTCTCAGCATAATAGCACTTTTGCTTACTTTAATTCTGCTTTTTGCTTTTCAGGGAAAAAATATTCTCGATAATCCGCTTATTATTTTATTTATAGCGGTGCCCTTGATAATCCAAACCTACTTTATCTTTTTTTCAACCTGGTTCTTCGGAAAAAAATTAAAACTCACACATTCTGTTTGCGCCCCTGAAGCCTTAATAGGGGCGAGTAATTTCTTTGTACTATCAGTTGCGGTGGCAATCGGTCTATTTGGACTTCAAAGTCCGGCAGCATTGGTTTGTGTGGTTGGGGTTTTGGTAGAAGTTCCAGTGATGCTTTCACTGGTTGCTTATGCCAATAAACAGAAATATTGATTTGGGAAAGCCATATTTATCTGGAATCCGAAATTCCTTCTTTTTTTGACCTTACCCGGAACCTAACTTTATTATAAATCTGGTTGAGAGATTTTTTTATCTTAGAACCTATAACATCCTTAAGCCATATTAATTTTTAATCATTTTTGAAAATGATTCGTTTGAATTACAACTTTGGAAATGTAGCAAATCTATAGTTAGCTTTGTGAAAAGTTTTCAGACCATTTGTTTTTTGCTCCGGTGGCATTTTTAGTTCGGAATTATGAAATTTATATCTGAGAGTTTGAATTTTTCCTTAAAAAAATAAATGTTTTTCATTTTTCCTTAAATAGTTTATGATTTGGCAGCATCTCAAACTGGATTTTTTGATTAATTTTGCAAGGTTTTGAACTCAAATTTATTTTGCCCATGCTTAACATATTTCCAAAGCGGTACTCCTTATTAAAAGCTTCTATTTTATTGTTTTTCGGCCTTTCATTTTTTGTCAGGCTCATATTTTTAATTTGGAATTTTAACCAGACAACTACCGGATTTCTTGAAATATTTCAGATTTTTGGGATGGGATTTTTCTATGATTTGGGAACTGTTTCCTTTTTTGCCCTGGTTTACGCCTTTTATCTGCTCTTGTGGCCAATGAAGTTTTATGGGTCACTTCCTGATAAAATCCTTACCTATTTTGGGTTTACCCTGGCTATTCTTATTTATTACTTTTCCTTCTTTGCTGAAATTACCTTTTGGGACGAATTTCAAATCCGGTTCAATTTTATCGCGGTAGATTATTTGATATACACGTATGAAGTTGTTAAAAATATAAACGAGTCTTATCCATTACCAATTTTATTCTTGATCATGGGTGCCTTGGTGGGGCTTACCATTTATTTGTTTGAGAGAAATGGAATTTTTAAAACTACTTTTAATAATACAACCCCTTTCAGTAGAAAGTTGGTTCCTTCTATTTTAATAACTGGAGTAGTATTGTTCTTTTCTTTCTTTATTACCAGCAAATCGGCTGAATTGACCGAAAACAAATACAATAATGAACTATCTAAAGCAGGGATTTATTCATTTTTTGCAGCTTTCAGAAATAATGAACTGAGCTTTCCCAAATTTTATAACACCATTGATCAAAAAACTGCTTTTGGTATTGTTAACAGCAAACTCACAAATCAAAATTCTACCCCTATTCCTAACGAAAACAGTATCGCGCATTTTATTTCTGATGAAGGGGAATCCCAAAAACCCAACGTAATTTTTATTTGTGTTGAGAGTTTGAGTGCCGAATTTTTAGGTAGCTATGGAAATACCGAAAATTTGACACCTACCCTGGATTCTCTTGCAAATACAGGTATTTTATTCACCAATTTATATGCTACCGGAACCAGGACGGTTCGTGGAATGGAAGCTATTACGTTATCCATTCCTCCCACTCCCGGAAGAAGTATTGTAAAACGCCAAAATAACCAGGGATTGTTCACAATTGGAGAGGTTTTTAGCAAGGAAGGTTATCAAAATAATTTCTTTTATGGCGGCGATGGCTATTTTGATAATATGGATAATTTTTTTAGCGGAAGCGGTTTTAATATTGTCGATAGGGGCCGTGGGTTTTTACCAGACGGGGATATCACCACTAAACGCACCAATATTGAGGATGAAGAGGTTACTTTTGAAAATGCCTGGGGTGTTTGTGATGGGGATCTTTACCGAAAAGTGATCAAACAAGCCGATCTTGCTTATGCCAATAAAAAATCCTTTTTTGATTTTATCATGACCACTTCAAATCATAAACCCTATACCTATCCCGATAACAAAATCGATATTCCATCGGGAACAGGAAGAAATGGCGCGGTAAAATACACCGATTTCGCCATTGGAGAATTTCTGAAGGAAGCAAAATCAAAACCCTGGTTTGAAAATACCGTTTTTATAATTATGGCCGATCATTGTGCCAGCAGCGCCGGAAAATGGGAATTAAATGTTTCCACTTATCATATTCCGGCGATGATTATCAACAGCGAAAAATTCCAGCCTCAAAAAGTCTCAAAATTAGTCTCACAAATCGATCTTTTTCCTACCCTGTTTTCCCTTTTAGACTGGGACTATAAAAGCAACTTTTTTGGTCAGGATATTTTTGAAATGAAACAGGAAGACGAACGGGCTTTTATAGGGAATTACAGAAAACTCGGTTTGCTTAAGGAAAACCGGTTATTGATCTTGGGAGACCAGAAACAAGCCTCATTTTATCAATCGGCCCTGTCAAATAACAACCTCAAAAACATACCCACTGATTCGTCCTTTTTTAATGAAACAGTCTCTTTTTACCAGGTGGCAGATTATTTGTATTCCAATGGCGGATTAAAGCTCCTGGAATAAATTCTAACTCAAATTCCACATTTTTATAAATTCGCAAAAGTGGTTCATTTGGATCCAGTAAAAGGTGAGAAAGAAATAAAGCTCTTCATATATGCTGGTTTCTCGACAATTATTCTTGACCCCCATATTTCCTAAATAAAACCCAAACCCCTTAGAAATTGGTTATACACCGACTTTAATATTTAAATTTACCATAATTGTTCAGGTAATCACTTCAACATTAAAATGCAAGTAACAGCTGTAAAATAAATGATATCAGTCTTTTAAGTAAGATATATGTTTAACAAACAATTTGTAAATATTTAAATATTTTAAAGAAAAAATGCAGGTCACATCCCAATTGAGTCCGGAAACAATTAAACAAATTTTAACAGAATTAGACCGGGAACACCGGGTGATTTCTGTGTTGCCCGGTGGCGGATTTTTAAATTTGGAGTACGAATTGCCTTTTTTGTTGATTTACAGGAAAAAACCTGAAAATTCAGATGTGGGCACCCAAAGGCTCATAAAAAGCGGGGCCTCTTATTTAATTATTGGCAACGAAGAATTTGAAAACTATCAGGAACTCCTATATGCCCTGGCAGATACGCTCTCTGCTAAATTTAATTCATATTTATTACTGGAAATTTATAGCGGTCCCGCAGATAGTGGGAAATTCATAATTAAAGCCCCGGCGCATAAACTCCCCACAACGCTCGAGATACTTAGTTCCGAAATTTCAAAAATCACAAGCCCAAGGTTCGGGATGCTTTTGGAAACTGAAATTAAACAAACCAAAATCAGGCAAGCCGAAGGCGAATTAGCTTTACTTGATGTTGAAAGGGTGAAAAATTTGGGAGGTTTATTGATGGGAATTGAGGTTCCCCCGGTTTATCGAAGTCCTGAAGGAAAATTATTCCCCGTATATCTCCGCCAATTTCGAAATATTTTTTCAAAAGCCATACATAAAGGCGTATTCGATTTTATAAGGGTGCAAACTTCATCGGGGATTGCGAGTTATTATGCCCTTGGAAAAAGAAAGATTCACGAGGAAGTTTTTAAAATAGACAAACAACTTACAGAAATAGAATCTTCATATCAATTTCTATTATTGGTTGCCCCCGTGAATATTCAGGCGATAAAAAAAGAATTTTTTGAGAGCAATTTTGAAAACCTTTTGGATTATCATTACAGGTTGCTCCCTATAGATCCCGATTTGCTGAAGCGCAAACTGTATGATTTAAGAATTGATGAAATAGACGATCCTGCACTTTCTTATTTGTTTAGCGAGAAACGCGAAGAACTCGATCAGCAAATTACGATGATGAACGAACGGGGAACCTCGAATTTTTTCTATAGTAGCATCCGACTTTACAAGGGAGTTGAAAACACCCTAAAGGCTGAAGCCAGGGAAATATTGGAAAAAGTACCTGAACAAATTGCCGAAAATGAAGCTGATTTAATGGATGCGCTGGAATTTAGCACTTTGGCCAGGAAGGAATTTGAATATTTTCAGTCTCAGGATGCTAAATTTAAAAGTAAAGTCCATATAAGGAATGATGTTAACATCCTGATGGTTTCCCGGGGCGAACTCTATATTCCTGCCGATTATAAAATGGGCCGTACCGAGGCCAAAGCACTTATTCAGCACGAAATTGGCACTCATGTGCTCACTTTTTACAACGGGAAGCAACAACCTTTAAGCCAATTGTCGGTTGGTTTGGCCGATTATGATCCCCTTCAGGAAGGAATCGCAGTGCTTTCGGAATATCTTGTTGGTGGACTTACCGCCAACAGATTGCGAATTTTGGCAGGACGTGTGATTGCCGGGGCTGCACTTCTTGAAGGTGCCGATTTTAAAAGCATTTTTAATATGTTGTTCCGGGAATACGGGTTTTCTAAGGAACGGGCATTCAACATCACCTCCAGAATGTTGCAGGGCGGCGGGTTTCTAAAAGATATTATTTACTTAAAAGGACTAGTGGAACTAAAAGAATATCTTGAAAACGATGGGGAATTGGAAGCCTTGCTGGCCGGGAAATTTGCCCTAAAACATCTGGATGTGATCAACGAACTCACACAACGCAATATTTTGAAAAAACCGGTTTTAAAACCCCGATATCTGGAACATGAATCCGTCAACTTAAAAATAAATAAAATCAGAAAGGGTTTGCCCCTTTCAAAAATGATAAACCAATGAAAATATGTTTCGTAGTTAACAGTATTGAATCAGAAAAGTGTGGCACCACAATTTATATAATGCATCAGGCAATCAAGCGAAAGCATGAAGTTTATGTAATGGGCGTTGGCGATTTTGGTTTTTCCCACGATGAGGCAATAAGCATTAACAGCACGTATGTGCCAAATTCCATGAGCCCGGAAACCCCGCAGGAATTGCTTGAAATACTTCATAGTGAAAAAGCGAAAACCAAGAAGATTATCGCGAAAGAGCTGGATGTGCTTTTTATTAGGAACAATCCAACTGAAGAAGAATCCGGTAGGAAATGGGCCGAGCAGGCAGGAGTTGCTTTTGGCCGAATGATTCAACAAGAGGGCGTTTTGGTTCTCAACGATGCCTATGCGCTCTCCTACGCGTTTATTGACAAACTTTATTTTGAAGAATTACCAAGCAGCATCAAGCCTACTTCTATCATTACCAGGAAAAAGGAAGATATTCTTGATTTTTATGAAAAAAATAAAAACAAGATGGTTTTAAAACCTTTGGAAGGTTCAGGCGGCAGGGATGTTTATCTGATTGATAAAAACGAAAAAAATCTCAATCAAATTATTACCACGATTACCCAACAGGGATATGTGATTGCGCAGGAATACTTACCGGCAGTAAAAGATGGTGATATCAGGGTGCTTTTAATGAATGGAAAAGTATTGGAAAAAGACGGCCAATTTGGAATTATCCGAAGAGTGAGCGGAGAAGGTGAATTTAGAAGTAATTTTTCACAAGGCGCAACTTCAGATAGCAGCCCGATAACCGATGCGATGAAAAAGATAATTGAAGTTACCGCACCCAAACTCATCAGGGATGGATTATTTTTTGTGGGCCTTGATATAGTGAAGGATAAATTAATAGAAATAAATGTATTAAGCCCCGGCGGATTGAATCATTTTCATGAAATTGGATTGCCAGATTTCACCGATACTGTTATAGAAGCCATAGAAAGAAAAGTGGAGTACAAAAGATTATATGGCAATAAAATTTCCAATAGGGAATTGGCAACGATGCATTAAATTATTTGAATTGTTTATATGAATGTGGAATGTTCAAAAACCACTTTTAATAATCGCTACGGGCTTTTTATTTTTTAAGCGCTAATGACGCCAAGTGTACAAAGGAAAAGACAATAATTATAATGAAAGTACAAATAAAATAGTCAGTTTAATTATTCGAGACATTGAGTATTTGGACTGAGCTATTTTATGAAAGCATTATTGGATTTGATGGCTTAGCGATCTTTGCGGAAACTTGGTGGCCTTTGCGTTTAAAGATGTTGTTTTTTCCACATTTTTATAAAACAGAACCATTCAATTTAAAAACCTTTAAATGACGATAGAAAAAATGGGGGAAATCCCAAGGATTATAGGAAAATATACGAGTAACAAAAAAGGCCCGTTACTTTTTGTAACAGCTGGGATACATGGAAATGAACCCAGCGGAGTAAAAGCCCTGCAAAAAGTATTTGAGGAACTTCAGAAATCCAAACCAGAAATTGATGGAACCATTATAGGTGTTGCCGGAAATAAGGAGGCTCTTAACCATAATAAAAGATATATAGTTGAAGACCTGAACCGCACCTGGACCGAAGAAAACATCGGGAAAGGGAAAAAGGAAACCCATGAGCAAAAGGAAATGCACGAGATAATTGAAGTTCTGCAGCAGTACCCTGAAAAGGATTTTACAAAACGTTATTTTTTAGATTGTCACACCACTTCTTCCGCGAGCCTTCCCTATATTTCGGTTCAGGAAGTAAACGACAATGACAGCTGGGCCCATCATTTCCCCACCTATATTATCCGCGGATTCAGCGATATTGTATATGGCTGCATAGACCATTATTTAAGTCGGACCGGACTTACAGGTTTTGTTTTTGAAGCCGGACAACACACCGATAAAGTCTCCATTGAAAATCACGAAGGGATGATCTGGCTTGCTTTAAAAGAAGCTTGTAAGCTGGATTTAAATAAAATTTCCTGCTATCCGGAATGCGTAGAAAAATTTTCAGAAATAAACACACCAGACCAAAAAACTTTTGAGATCCTTCATAGGCACGGTTTAGATGAAGGAGATAAATTTAAGATGGAACCGGGTTTTGAGAATTTTCAGAAAATCAAAAAAGATCAATTACTCGCCATTCAAAATGGAGAAGAAATTAAAAGTGCGTGGAATGCTTTTGTTTTTATGCCGTTGTATCAGGCACAGGGAAACGATGGCTTTTTTGTTGTGCAGGAAGTAAAACCCGTTTAATTCATAAATTCAATACAAACCGGGGTTTTTGCTTCCAAAGGTTCCAAATGCGGGATTAATTCTCCGTTTTCAGGATCGATTTTGAAAATTGAAATAGTATTGGAATCCTGATTTGCTGCGTACAGATAAGAACCATCTGGGGATAGTGCAAAATTTCGGGGATTTTTTCCCTGGGTTGATGTGTAACCTAAACCTTCCAATTTTCCCGAATTTTCATCAATTTTGAAAGCTGCAATGCTATTGTGACCGCGATTTGAGGCGTACAGGAACTTTCCTGAAGGATGTACATGAATATCTGCGGCCGAGTTTTTATCGGTAAAACCATCCGGGAGCGAAGATATATTTTGGATTAATTGCAAAGCCCCGGTTTCATTTATTCCAAAAACGCTGATGCTACTATTTAATTCATTGATGGAATAAGCAATTTTATCATCTTTTGAAAAAGTAAAATGTCTTGGTCCTGCGCCTTTTTCGAGTTCCAAAAATGGTTGGTTGTTGGGAGTTAATAATCCTCTTTCGGCGTCAAAATCAAATATCCGGATTTTATCATTTCCCAGATCGGCTATATAGGCGTGTTTATTATTTGCTGAAATGCTTACGGAATGTGCATTGGAGCTTTCCGGATCGTCCAGATTAATCTTTTGCTTTTTTTCAAGGCTGCCATCCGCTTTCTTTTTATAAACAACTACCACCCCGCCCACGTAATTTGAAACAAAAACAAACTCCCCGGTTTGATCCATTGCTATATGACAAGGAGCATAAGCATCAGTAGATAGTTTTCCGGTTTCGGTGAGACTGTGATCGGGATTAATTTTATACGAATAAATATATCCGCTCGGGGCATCATTTTCACCCAATTCACTCACGGCATATAAATATTTATTGTCTTTTGAAACCTTTACAAAAGAAGGATTGATGATCTTGGCTACAGTGGCGCCAAATTTAAGGCTGCCATTTTCAGGATTTTGATACAAAGTATAAATTCCATCGGCCTGACCGTTTACATGTCCTTCTTTCTTAGTGTAAGTACCTGTATAGATTGTATTTAAGTTCATTTCTTTATTCGTGTTTTCACCTGAATTCCGTCCACAGGAAAAACTGGCAAACAATAATATTATGGATAATTTCACAAAAATTAATTTCATTAGATCTTTTTTTAAATTTTGAATTTAAGACTGTTTGCCCGGAGATTAAACCCTCAGCATTTTCTGTAAATATTTAGCATTACAATTTACAACCACTTTTTTCTTCTGAAATAATAAAGCATCAAAAGAAAAATCAGGATCATAATTCCCCAAAGCGCAAAATAGCTGTATTTCCATCGCAATTCGGGAATATATTCAAAATTCATCCCATAAACCCCGGCAATAAAAGTGAGCGGTATAAAGATCGTGGCAATAATGGTGAGCACCTTCATTACTTCGTTCATCCTGTTGCTGATGGTTGTCATGTACATTTCCATAAGGCCCCGGGTCATTTCCCTGTAAATATCAATGTTTTCAGAAACCTGAATAATGTGATCGTATAAATCCCTGAAATAGTTCCTGGTTTTTTCTTCAATTAGATTGTCCCCCAGTTTTTCTATCCGGCTAAGTACCTCGCGAAGTGGAAAAACTGCTCGTCTTATGCGCAAAATAGTACGTTTTAATTCCTGAATTTGAAAGATGATCTCGTCACTAGCCTGAGTCTGAAACAATTCTTCCTCCAGGATTTCAATTTTTTCACTGATGTTATCCATCACCTCAAAATAATTATCTATAATGGCATCAAGCAGACAAAACAATAAATAATCGGCACCACTGCTGCGAATGCGTCCCTTGTTATTTGTAATTCGGTCTCTTACCCCTTCAAATACATCTCCGTCAGATTCCTGAAAAGTAAGGATATAATCTTTTCCCACCACCAGGCTTATGTGTTCAATGACAAGGCTATTTATATTTTTATCAGAACTTTTCTTTGGGAAATAAAGCATTTTTACAACCATGAAAATATAACCCGGGTATTCGTCTATTTTTGGCCGCTGATTGGTATTTGAGATATCTTCCATTAAAAGAGGATGCAACTCATAATACTTGCCGAGTTTTTCAATTTCCAAAGTATTGCTAAGTCCGTCAATATTGATCCAGGTAACTTTGTCGGGATTTTCAAATTTGAAGGCATCTTCCGGACGAGTGGATTCGTAACGTTCAAAATTTTCCTTGTTATAATCAATTACCTCCAGTTTGGTTTCCAGAGATTCCTTCCTGCCAATGTAAGTAACGGTCCCCGGTATCTGATTTAAAGCTTTGGCGGCTTCCGGTCTTCGTAACAAATGCCTTTTGCGTTTTGCCATAAACTGAATGTTTCTATAAATGTATAAAAGATTTATTTGGTCCCGAAGCATCGGGAGTTAATTTGCTAATTTGTCAATTTGATCCCAATATGTTTGAGATTTGGTTGTTGAAAATGCGTTTAAAAAAAGCCATTAACTTGCCTTCCGGCTTGCTGTTGCACAAATATATATATCTTTTAGCTTATTTACCTAACTCTTATTTTCCAACTTTTTTAGTCTTGGTTCCTGGCTCTTGTTTCCTTTTTTCCTTCAACTTTCCACATTCATACAAAATCTCAATACTCAAAACTAAAATCTCAATTCTAAAAACCATAAATTCGCAAAATGGAGGAAACGAAACTTTTTAGCTGTCTTAAAGAATATTTTGGGTACGATAGCTTTAGACCTTTACAAAAGAAAATAATCGATTCTGTTTTTGAAGGGAAGGACAATCTGGTGATTATGCCTACAGGTGGCGGAAAGTCAATTTGTTACCAGCTTCCCGCAATTTTACTGCCTAAGATCACCCTGGTAATTTCTCCCTTAATTGCCCTGATGAAGGATCAGGTAGACGGACTTATAGCCAACGGGATTCCCGCGGCTTTTCTCAATAGCAGTCAGACAGCCGCAGAACAACAGGAAATTTTTCAACAGATTGACGACAATCTGCTTAAACTTTTATATGTAGCACCGGAAAGTTTACAGGTAATTGATAGGTTTTTAAGCGATGGAAAAGTGAGTTTGATAGCAATAGATGAAGCTCATTGTATTTCAAGTTGGGGTCATGATTTCAGGCCTGCTTATACCCAATTGGGCTATTTAAAAAAGCGTTTTCCCACTACCCCACTCATTGCTTTAACTGCCACTGCTGATAAAGCCACAAGAAAGGATATTTGCGATCAGTTGAATATTCCGGCCGCAAAAAAACATATAGCTTCTTTCGACAGAAAAAATCTGAGCCTGGAAGTGCGTCCCGGCACAAAACGTTTGGAACAGATCCTGCAATTTCTGGAGTCACGTAAGAATGAAAGCGGGATTATTTATTGCCTAAGCCGGAAAAATACGGAAGATGTTACAGCCAAACTGAAAGCCAACGGATTTAAAGCCGAAGCATATCATGCTGGTTTAAGCCACAAGGAGCGAACGAAAATTCAGGATAATTTTATCAATGATAAAAAGCAAATAATTTGTGCTACCATAGCATTTGGGATGGGCATCGACAAATCGAATATTCGCTTTGTGATCCATTACAATATGCCCAAAAACCTGGAAGGTTATTACCAGGAAATAGGTAGATCGGGACGTGACGGATTGCCGAGTGACACTATTTTGTTCCACAGTTATGCCGATGTGGTGATGTTGCAAAAATTTGCTGAAACCTCCGGAAATTCAGAAGTTCAGTTGGCAAAACTGGAGCGAATGAAGCAATATTCTGAAGCTTTGACCTGCCGCAGAAAAATTTTGCTCAGTTATTTTGGGGAACTAAAACAGGAAGATTGCGGCAACTGTGATATTTGCCGGAATCCGCCCGTATTCTTTGACGGTACCCTGATCGCTCAAAAAGCATTGTCCTGTATTTATCGTTTAAAAGGAGAAGAACCCATAACTACAGTTATAGATGTTCTTAGAGGTGCGCAAAATGAATCGGTTCTGGAAAAAAATCACCAGGCTTTAAAAACCTATGGCGTGGGAAAAGAAATTTCCTGGCACAACTGGCAACAATACATTATTCAGCTTATCAATTTGGGTTTTGTGGAAATCGCGTTCCACAAGCACAATCGATTACAGCTCACAGCTTTTGCAAAAACTGTGCTTTTTGAAGGAGGAAAATTGCAACTGGCCAAAAATCCGGATCTTAAGGAAATCCGGGAAAAGGAAGAAAAACCTGTCCGTAAAAAAGACAATTCCCTGTTTGAACAGCTTCGCCAACTTCGCCTGAAATTAGCTAAAGAAGAAGGGATTCCTGCGTATTTGATCTTTAACGATGCCGCTCTGAAGGAAATGGAAAAAAAACGCCCGATGACAGACCAAGATTTTATTGAAATAAACGGAGTCGGCAGAAAAAAAATGCAGGATTACGGATATAAGTTCATTAAGGAAATAATCGCCTTCAATAAAGAAAAACGCGTCACAAAAAAGGTGACCAAGGGAAATACCCATAAAACTACCCTGGAATTTTATAACGAAGGTTTAACTGTGGAAGAGATCGCCCAAAAACGTGGCCTTTCCGGCACCACAATTTATTCACATCTTGCAAAATTATATGCGGACGGTGAAAAAATAGACCTGAATAAATTTGTTTCCAAACCGGATCTGGAAGCGGTTAAGAAAGCCAAAATCGAACTCGATAATAACAAGGGTTTAAAACCTTATTATGAGTATTTTGAGGAAGCCCTGGATTACTGGACCATCAGACTTGCCTTGACGATTTTGGAAAACGAAGATTAACCACCTTCAAACCGCCTAATTATATTTTATTCAAATTCGATCTTGTTCAAAATTAAACCCGAAGCCGGTGCGATTGAATTTATAACCCGGGAATTTTCCGGTTTCAGACTTTCTTCAATATCGGTGAGTTGCAATTCCCCTTTTCCTAACTGAATAAGGGCACCCATCATCAGGCGGATTTGGTTTCTTAAAAATCCCGCGCCCTGAACCCTAAATACATAACTGGTTTTTGGAAAGAAATTGGCGGTATAAACCAGGTTTTCAGTGATTTCAGATTTGATTATGATTCTTTCAAATACAGTGTTTTCAGAAGGTGCCACACAATAATTTTTGAAATTATTAGACCCTTCAAACAATTTTGCGCCGGTTTTCATCAAATCTATATCGAGATCATCCTGAATTGTCGCCATAAGCGGCGCACAAAAAGGATGGTTTTTCTCACCAAAGGAAAAGAGATAGAGATATTCCTTTAATTTAGGATTTTGAATAATATTAAATAAATTATCAACTTCCCTAATACTCGTTGCCAAAATATCCGGAGGTAGATTTTTATTGAAAAGGCTCATGAATGCAGGGAAATCCTCCAAAGGTTCATCGTATAAAAACAACTCAAACGCTGCCTCATTGGCAGATACCATGGCATCGGTCCGGCTGGAGCCAAGTATCTTTGTCTGGCGATCCGGCAAAACAAATTTCATCGTTTTTTTAATGAGCCCTTCCACTGTTTTTAAATTGGGTTGGCGCTGCCAACCGTGTAAACGGTAGCCCAGATATTGTAATTTTATCAGGTAATAATAGCGTTTTCGCTGCAAAGTAGATGTTTTGGGGCGAAGTTAGGGAGAAAAATCAGTTTGCCGTTTTCTGTTTGAGATTTTCTGTTTGATCATCATTCAAAAAGCCTAAGTGTCAAAAGATCGCCATTAAGTGACCGGAGTGATGGAATGAAGGGCCTGGATCTACTTTTTGTCTCAATATTTCAGACTAAAAAGGGTGATTCTCCTTTTCTACATCACTGGTCAAGCATCCTCTTTTTGATATGCCGCCCCTTCAGGGCTCCTGCGATGAGTACTTTTTCATCGATGGGCGTTGCCCATCGTTAACGTATTATGCCCTTTCAGGGCTAATTTTTTTCTAAAAGTCAGTTAAGAATAACAAAAATCACCCTTGGCATGTCATTCTTAACGCAGTGAAGAATACCGCGTTCCAATTGGGCAAATCATAATTATAGCACTTTTACCCAATTCTATTAATCATATCGCTCAAGCTGTCTAGGAATCCTTCCTCGCCCAAAAGCTCGTTCAGAATGACAAATAAAGTGTAGTGGCTCGTTCAGGATGACAAAAATCACCCTTGCCATGTCATTCTTAACGCAGTGAAGAATCCCGTGTTCCAATTGGAAGAATCATAATTATAGCACTTTTACCCAATCGTATTTTCTATTCTCTTTATTCAAACTTCTAACTACCCAAAGCTTCCCTCAAAACAGAAACCGGATGTTTTGCCTCTCGTTTTGTTCCATCAAAAATCTGATGTCTGCAACTGGTTCCGTTCGCCGCGATAATTGTTTCTGATGGACTTTTTCGAACCGCAGGAAAAAGGCTTTGTTCTCCAATGTTCATACTTATTTCATAATGCTCTTTTTCGTAACCGAAAGAGCCTGCCATTCCGCAACAGCCGGAGGAAATAATCGTAACCTTATAATTAATTGGAAGGTTAAGTATATCAAAAGTTACCGCAGAATTGGATAATGCCTTTTGATGACAATGCGCATGGATTTTAATGATCTTTTCTTCGGAAGTAAATGAAGATGCTTTTATATTTCCTGCAACAATCTCGTTTTTCAGAAATTCTTCGATTATAAAACAGTTTTTTGAGAACTTTTCCGCTGCTGAAGGATCTTCTGCCAAACGCAGATATTCGTCCCTGAAACTCAAAATTGCCGAAGGTTCTATCCCAATTAGCGGAGTTTCATTTGAAATAAGATCCTTAAAAAGATCGATATTTTTATTGGCGAGCACCTTTGCTTCCTCCAAAAAGCCCTTGGAAATATGGCCTCTTCCGCTTTCATGATTTTCGATAATTTTTACCCGGTAATTCAGTTTGCTCAATAATTCAAGCGCATCAATTCCTATTTTCGCATCCAGGAAATTTGTGAACTCATCATTGAATAAATAAACTGTTTTTATAGGATCGGAAACTTCCAGTTCCAATTTGTGCTTCTGGTAATAACTCCATAAGCTTTGATTGGAAAGCTTGGGAAGACTTCGCTGCGGAGCAACTCCCATCACCTTTTTTGCTATTCCCGAAGTAAGCTTGTTTGTAAAAATAAAATTGGCCAGACCGGGAACCATTGAAGCCACTCGGTTCATTTGCGCATTGTTTGCAAAGGCTATGCTCCGCATGGATTTCCCATTGGCTTTTTGATATTGATACTGAAATTCTGCCTTTAATGCAGCAACATCAACTCCGGACGGACATTCGCTTTTGCAACCTTTACAACTTATACATAAATCAAAGACTTCTTTTAATTCCTGGTGATCAAATTTGTTTTGTTTATCAGAATTGGTAAGAAATTCCCGCAATGCGTTTGCCCTTGCCCTGGTAGTATCTTTTTCATTTTTGGTCGCACGATAACTTGGGCACATAGTTCCGCCAGATTCTACAGATTTACGGCAATCCCCGCTTCCGTTGCATTTTTCGGCCAAACGCAAAATTCCCTCTGAATCTTCAAAATCCATCAGGGTTTTTATTTCAGGTTCCTTCCTTTCGGGTATATATCTTAGGGAAGTATCCATTGGCGGTGCATCTACAATTTTTCCGGGATTAAAGATATTTTTAGGGTCGAAGGTATTTTTAACCGATTTTAGGATCTTATAATTTTTTGAGCCTATCATAAATTCTATAAACTCGGCACGCAATCTCCCATCTCCGTGCTCCCCGCTCATAGAACCCCGATATTTTTTCACCAAGATCGCAACTTCTTCTGTAATCGTTCTAAAAAGTTTTACGTCTTCTTGCTTCTTTAAGTTGAGAATGGGGCGCAAATGCAGCTCCCCTGCTCCGGCATGGGCATAATACACGGCATCCTGACCATGGCTTTTCATGATTTGGGAAAATTCGGAAATATAATTTGCCAGATCGGGCAAGGCCACTGCAGTGTCCTCAATACAGGCAACCGCCTTTTTATCGCCTATCATATTTCCCAAAAGTCCAAGTCCCGCTTTACGAAGTTCCAGTGCCTGGTCTATTTGTTCGTCCTTTAAAACAGGAAAGGCATAGGCCAGTTTTGACGCATTTAACCTTTGCAGTAGAATCCGGACTTGCTCATCAAGGTCCTCCGCGGTTTTTGAACGCAATTCCAGCATGAGGATCGCTTTGGGATCTCCTTCAATAAAAAACCTGTTTTCCTTATATTTTAAACTTTGTTTGGTGCAATCAAGAATGATCTTGTCCATCATTTCACATGTATACAAGTCACTTTCCATAGAGGGAACAACTGCGAGCATGCAATCTTCAATACTGGAAAAATGAGCAGCTACAAGCGCCGAATATGCTGGCGGGATCCTGTCGAGCTTCAAAGTGATTTCTGTGGTGAACGCCAGTGTGCCTTCACTTCCGGCAAGCAAACTGCAAAGGTTTAAAACTTTTTCAGTTTCGGAAAAAATTTCGGTTGAAATAAGCGTATCAATTGCATAACCCGTATTTCTCCGATGAATCGTTTGTTTAGGAAACTTCTCCCTTATCTCTTGCTGAACTTCAGCTGGTGACAACAAATGGTATAAATTCTTATAAATAGAACCTTCAAGAGTATCCAGGTTAGATTTCCGCTGAAATTCCTCCGAAGAGACAGAAGAAAATTCGGCATCGTTGCCATCGCTTAAAATGCATTTAAGTTTTATCAATTTGTCCCGGGTGGTGCCGTATTTAATGGATGTTGTTCCGCTGGAATTATTTCCTACCATTCCACCTATCATACATCTGTTGGAAGTTGACGTATTCGGGCCGAAAAACAGATTATGTTTTTGAAGTTCCCGGTTCAAATCGTCACGGATTATCCCCGGCTGTACGACGGCGGTGTGATTTTTGGGATCTATTTTGAGAATTTTATTGAAATGTCTTGATACATCCACCACAATCCCGTTTCCTACACATTGCCCTGCCAGGGAAGTGCCCGCTGTTCTTGGAATCAGGCCAATTTCATGTTTTCCCGCAAAATGGATCAGGATCTTTAAATCCGATTCATTTTTAGGATAACTTACTGCCAATGGGAGTTCCCTGTAAACCGATGCGTCTGTTGCATAGATGCTGCGGTGTAAATCGTCGTAAAAAAGCTGACCTTCAAGGTCTTGGCTTAATTTGGTTAAAAATTTTTTCATAATTTGGTTAAAATTACGAATTAATTTAGATTTTGGTTAACAGGTTTTTAATGATTATTAACAATACATTGGCTTTGCTGCGCATTAACATATGATTTTAACAGTTAAATTTGCCTGAGTTTTAAAAACTAAAAACTAAAGACAAAAAATATGAAAAAATTAATTTTATTATCAATTTTTGTAATAGGAGCAACGGCTGCAACCCAGGCACAAACCATTTCCGAAAACGCCCTTGGTTTAAGATTTGGTGGTGGTAATGGTTATGGTGCTGAAGTTTCCTACCAACGTGGATTGGGTGATAACAACAGATTGGAATTTGATTTGGGTTGGAGAAATGACAAAAATAATTACGATGCGATAAAACTTACCGGCTTATACCAATGGGTATGGAATATAGAATCCGGTTTTAACTGGTATGCAGGACTTGGTGGTGGAGTTGGAAGTATTAGCGCCAAGGATGACCGTTATTACGACAATAGAGGTTATAGATATTATGATGAAACCTTTATATTTCTTGCAGGCGATATAGGAATTGAATACAATTTTGATATTCCCTTATTGATCTCCCTGGATTTCAGACCTGAATTTGGTTTTCATAATAATGATAATGATAGAATAGATGATTTTTCACCAGATATCGCACTTGGTCTTCGTTACCAGTTCTAGTAAATTAGGATAACTTTATTTTAAAAGCTGATCAAAAACTACGTTTTAGATCAGCTTTTTATTTTTACTGAAAGTGCCTTTTCATAAAGAGCCTCGTATAAAGGCACAATCTTAGCGATATCAAAAATTTTGGCCCGGTTCCATGCGTTCATTTTGAATCGCTCCAATGTTTCTTCATTTTCAAGAATAGAAATTCCGAAACTCGCCATTTCTTCCACATTTCCAAGATCACCTAAATACCCGGAAACCCCGTGTATGTTCAATTCCGGTATTCCCCCGCTGTTAGAGGAAATAACAGGAACACCGTTGGCCATTGCTTCCAGCGCGGCAAGACCAAAGCTTTCTTTTTCTGACGGAAGAAGGAAAAGATCTGAAAAACGAAGAATTTTATCTACTTCATTGCTTTGACCCAGGAAGACTACTTTATCTTCAATCCCTAATTCCATCACCAAATTTTCGGCCATTTCTTTTTCAGGACCATCTCCAACCATGATCAGTTTGGATTTTACCTTTTTCTGAATAATATCAAAAATCCTGATCACATCATCTATACGCTTAACAGGCCTGAAATTGCTCACATGCGAGATTATTTTTTCATCCGGATGAGCTAAGACTGAACGCTCGCAATCGGTATATTTTTTTTGATATTTTGAAATATCTATAAAATTAGGTACCACATGAATTTCTTTGGTAATTTTAAAAGAACTGAGCGTATCTTCTTTTAAACTTTCGGAAACCGAAGTTACCACATCACTATTATTGATACTAAAGGTAACGGCAGGTTTATAAAAAGGATGATTTCCAACCAGGGTAATATCGGTTCCATGAAGGGTTGTGACCATAGGAATGAAAATCCCTTCCTCCTCCAGCATTTTTTTTGCCATATAACCAGCGTATGCGTGGGGAATAGCGTAATGAACATGTAAAACTTCGATTTTATAAAGTTTTACCATATCAACCAGTTTACTGCTGAGCGCGAGTTCGTAGGGCTGATAATGGAACAGTGGATATTCAGGAACATTTACTTCGTGAAAATGAATATTCCCTGATAATTGTTCCAGTTTCACGGGATGCTTGTAGGTTATAAAATGAATTTCATGTCCGCGTTTTGAAAGCTCCATACCCAACTCGGTTGCAACTACACCGCTTCCCCCAAAAGTTGGGTAACACACTATGGCTATTTTCATAAATTATTCTGTATTATTTGCCAAGGTTTTGATCCTCCCGGTTCAGAACGAGTTGGCTTTTTTAATATAAACACTCTTATGGGCTAAAAATCTATAGATTCGTAAATAATGCTTTGAATTTTTGATCGGATATCCTCTCGTATCAATCTTCGGTTATCCACATCGGGATTGACCCTGTTGGATAAAAACACATAAACAATTTCTTGCTCAGGATCGGCCCAGGTAAAAGTTCCCGTAAACCCGCTATGACCAAAACTTGACAATGATACACAGCCACAGGTAGGCCCAGCCGTACCGAGTTGGGGTTTGTCGAAACCCACTCCCCTCCTTACATTTTCTTCACAATAATAGCAGGTGTTGAATTTGTCCAATGTTTTTTGATCAAGATAACGTTTCCTGCCATAAGTTCCACCGTTTAAATACATCTGCATAATTTTGGCTACATCATTGGCATTGCTGAACAATCCTGCATGTCCGCCAACTCCTCCTTGCATTGCCGCTCCCTGATCGTGAACATGACCATGGACCAACTGCCTTCGCCATAATTTATCGTTTTCAGTGGGGACAATTTGTGCCAGTTTAAATTTTCCCATTGGCAAATAGGTGGTATAATTGGCGCCTAATGGTTTGTAAAAATGCTTCTGGGTGATATTTGCCAGGGAGGAACTGTAATAATCTTCCAGAAAATATTTCATGATATAAAATGGCAGATCACTGTATTTATACCTAACAGTTGGTTCTAAATCACTATCTCTGATACTACTCATAATAGAATCCCTTATATCGTTTCTTATATACATTTTCTCCGCTACCAAGGTGCTAAAACCAACTGTAGAGGAATCCCGATAATATTTAACCGATGGGCGCTTGGTAGCCCTGTCAATTGTAGGCACGTAAAACGGCAACCAGGGTGTTAACCTGGCATAATGCATTAACATATTCTGTAAACTGATGTCTGCCTTATTTGAATTCTTGAAGAATGGCATGATATCACCCAATTTTGATTTAAAATTCAATACTCCATTTTCTTCCAGTTCCATAATTAATGGGAGGCTTGCCAATATTTTGGTAAGTGAAGCCAGATCGTATAAGGAAGAATCGGTTACCGCAATTTCCTTTTCATAGGTATGATAACCCGCATTGCGCTGATAGATCACTTTTCCTTTTCGGGCCACTAATACTTGCAAACCCGGGGTCATTTTTCCCTCTAAAGCGACATTTATAACGGAATCTATTTTTTGCAGTTTATGAGAATTCATTCCCACCGATTCCGGAATTCCATAAGATAGCCTGTCTAAAGCTTTTGTGTAATAGCCAGTACCAACCGGGAAGTTTCTCCCGAGGCTTACCGGTAATCTTCCTTTTGCTTCCAGGGCACCAAAAATAATTTGCGCTGATTTTTCCTGGGCAACCGCAGAGTTCTGGTAACTTACTACTATTCCCTCTAGGTTACTGCTGGATTTTAAATCCAACAACGCGTAAGGCCTTGTAAAAACATCAAGTACGGTAATATTGTTTCTGGCAATTTCCTGGATCCAGGTGAGTTCATCTTCATTGAATTTATAACTCCCCCAGGGAGAGGCATTCGATTTGTGAAAACCTAGTATCACATAATTATACGCCTTCAGTTTTTCCAGCAATTCATCGAGTTTCGTAGCTTTCACCCAATCAACTTCGGTATATTTGGAAAGTTGTTTGAGAAAAGGGGCTCCATCGGCATCCCCAAAATTCACATAAGCTATTTTTTTTGTTTCCAAATTTTTAACCGGAAGGAGTCCGTTATTGTTTTTTATGACCGTAATGGAATTTTCAATTAATTTATCATAAAGAACAAGGTCACTTATTGTATTGAGATCCTTGACTAAATTTGATTTATCCACGGGTTTATAATTGTTTAACCCGGCTTTATATTTAGCAAAAAGAATTTTTCTTACAGAATGAGCCAAACGTTGTTCGGAAATTACTCCCGACTCATAAGCCTCAATTATCACTTCCGAAGCTTTTGGCATGTCATCTGAACCCAGCAAAACATCATTTCCGGCAAGAAAAGCGGCCAATTCCATGTCACCCGGATCCTTATAATTTGCGATGCCCTTCATTTTAAGGCCATCTGTGAAAATAAGCCCGTTAAAATCCAGTTCTCCCTTTAATATACCTGTTACGATCGTTTTTGATAAGGAAGAAGGCAGATCTAGTTGTTCTTCCAGGCTTGGAACATTCAGGTGAGCCACCATAACACTTGATACTCCTTCCTGAATCAATTTTCTGAAAGGATATAGCTCTATACTGTCTATCCTGGCTTTTGAAAAAGAGATGGTGGGCAGGGTTTTGTGGGAATCGGTTTGGGTATCGCCATGGCCGGGAAAATGTTTGGCATTAGATAAAATTCCTTCACTTTGCATGCCCTTCATAAATGCCAGGGCTTTCTGGGTGACGTTAACTTTCTTCTCGCCAAAGGAACGGTTCCCGATAATTGGATTATCAGAATTGGTGTTGATATCCACAACCGGAGCAAAATTAATATGCACCCCTAATCGTTTGGAATTACGAGAAATAGCGGCTCCAGCCTCTTCAATAAGTTGAAGGTTTTGAATTGCGCCCAAAGTCATGTTCCAGGGCAGGGAAAAGGTGGAATCCAGCCTCATGGCCAATCCCCATTCGGCATCCATTCCTATTAACAAAGGAGTTTTGGAGAGTTCCTGATACTCATTGTCCAATTTTGCCTGTTGCTGTGGTCCACCTTTGGAAAAGATAATCCCCCCGACATATTGGTCCCTGATAAGATCCTTTATTTTGTCAGTTTCCACAAGGGATTTGTTGGAAAAAATATCGACCATGAACAATTGGCCCACCTTTTCCTCCAAACTCATATTGTTGTACAAGCTATCTACCCAGATGCGCTGTTCAGCATAATCTTTAGATATCAAGGGATTTGATTGCTGGGCAAAAATATGAGGGGAAACAACAAGCAAGAAAAATATAACTAAATAAAGCTGAAAAAACTTCATTTAGGCATTACTTTAAAAAACGGTTGTGCCAGCTTTCTGAAGCAGGAACTTCCCAATCTGAAAGATATTCTGCTTTAGTGTTCACCAAATTATTAAATACAATGGTATTTGGAGAAACCGCCTTTTCTTTTGCCATTCTTCTGAAGTCGATAAGATTCTTATAAGCAATGAATTCTCCCTGTTTATAACTCACATTCATTTTGTCCAATAATTCCACATTGTATTGTTTTTCAAGCTGTTGAATAAAATTAACTGAAGCGTCTATTGAACATCCGCTTGCCATATTCAATTCCTGATCAAGGCCAAAAATTATAAAACGTTTGTATCGAATTTCGAATGAAGCTTTTAAATCAGATCCATGCACGGTCCATTGTGTAATAAAATCTTCTGATTGGGTTTTTATTTCCTGAAGTTCCTGATCTGAAAAAGGCCTGTTGGCCTGATAAATCCAAACTCTGGATGAATCGGGTAAATTTTCGAAAGGTATTAGCATTTTTTTGTGGATTTTATTTTTACAAAGCTACTTTAATATAGGCATAGCTTCAAAGATAGTACCAATTAATTAGGAAGTTTAACGTATTGAAATAAGTTCAGCAAATTGCCGCTTTTTATAATTCTTCAGCGTTGGCAATCATCTCAGCCACATCCATAACCTGAATTTTTCCGTCCTGATCTTTACCTTTAACTCCGTCTGTCATCATTGTCATGCAAAATGGGCAACCTGAAGCTATAATTTCAGGTTCTAGTTCCATTGCCTGTTCAGTGCGTTCAATATTCACCTCTTTATTTCCGGGTTCGGCCTCTTTAAACATTTGTCCGCCGCCGGCACCGCAACAAAGTCCTTCACTCTTGCATTTCCGCATCTCTAAAAGCTCCACTTCAAGTTTTCTTAATAAGTCCCTGGGAGCTTCATACTCGTTGTTTGCACGTCCTAAATAACAGGGATCGTGAAAGGTAATTCGTTTGCCTTTAAATTTACCACCTTCAACTTTTAACCGGCCTTCATCCAACAAGGATTTCAGAAAAGTGGTGTGGTGCATCACCTCGTAATTTCCACCCAATTCCGGATATTCATTTTTAATAGTATTAAAGCAATGAGGGCAAGCGGTAACTATTTTTTTGATTTCATAGGCATTTAGTACTTCAATATTGGTAACGGCCTGCATTTGAAAAAGAAATTCGTTTCCTGCTCGTTTTGCCGGATCCCCGGTACAACTTTCTTCGGTACCAAGTACCGCGAAATCTACCTTGGCTTTTTGTAAAAGGCGCACAAAGGCCTTGGTGATTTTTTTTGCACGATCGTCAAAACTTCCCATACAGCCAACCCAAAATAAAACTTCAGGTTTTTTACCTTCTGACATATATTCTGCCATTGTTGGAACTTTTATTACTTCTGCCATTTTATTTTTCTTTAAAAACTTGTGGTTTATTTTTTTCTAATACCAAAATTAGAAACTTCACTTTTTGTTAGATAGTTGTTCCCAGCGGATTGTCTATTCAATTAAAATTGAATTTCTAAAATCTCCCGTCTATAGGCATGTTATTCAAAAATGGTATTCTCAAACTTGACATTTCTAATTTTCATCTGCCCAATTCAACCTATCCATCTGGTTATAAGGCCAGGGCGCTCCGTTGTTCTCAATATTGGTCATCGCTATGCCCAGATCTTTAGGAGCAGCGCTTTGCTCCATCACCAAATAACGTCGCATATCCATAATTATAGATAACGGATCTATTCCTACCGGACAAGCTTCCACACAGGCATTGCAAGTGGTACAAGCCCAAAGTTCTTCCCGAAGTATATAATCATCAAGCAATTGTTTCCCGTCATCTTCAAACTTGCCTTTCTTATTGATGATCTCACCAACTTCCTCAAGACGGTCCCGCGTATCCATCATGATCTTACGGGGAGAAAGTTTTTTCCCGGTCTGATTTGCCGGGCACTCTGCTGTGCACCTTCCGCATTCGGTGCAGGTATAAGCATTTAACAACTGGATCTGGTTGAGATCCATCACATCTGAAGCTCCAAATTTTTCAGGCACTTCGTTTTCCGCGCCTTCTGCCGGAGCAGCATAAGGATCAGCATCAGGATCCATCATTAACTTTACCTCATTGGTCACCGATTCCAAATTATCCAGTTTCCCTTTTGGGGTCAATTTCGCCTTATAGACATTCGGGAAAGCCAGTAAAATATGTAAATGCTTGGAATAATATAAATAGTTTAAGAATATCAAAATTCCTATAATGTGCAGCCACCAGGAAGTTCTTTCAACAATAATGAGACTTGCATTGCCAAATCCTTCAAACCAGGGCAATAATACTTGGCTTATTGGAAAAGCTCCTGCAATTCCTGCTTTCTGTGCATAATGGACTGCTCCGTTAAGTTGTAATTGATGATCTGCAGCATTCATTATTAAGAATAATGACATTAAAACCATTTCAAAATATAAAATGTTTAGTGCATCATTTTTAGGCCAGCCTTTCATTTCTTTTTTCCAGAAGCGCGGAATTTGTAAAATCATTCTGCGTATCCAAAATACAACTACAGAAATCAAGACAAGGATTGCGAGAATTTCAAAGGAACCAATAAGAAAACTATATAAACTTCCTAAAAATGAAAGAATTCGGTGAGTACCGAAAATTCCGTCATATATTATTTCAAGGACTTCAATATTTATTATAACAAACCCCAGATAAACTATGATATGTAAAATCCCTGCGATTGGTTTCTTCACCATTTTGGATTGCCCGATAGCAATTCTTGCCATTTGTGCAAAACGTTCCTTTGGGTGATCATTTCGGTCTACCTTACGTCCAATTTTAATGTTTCGAATAATCCGGCGAATATTTCTGGTAAAAAAGGCAATTCCGCCAATGAGCACCAATAGAAAAACAATCTGTGTAATAATTTGCATACGTTCTTATTTTAAAGAATCCTTAGGAGCTTTATAGGATCCGGTATTTTTCCCGAATACAGAGAAGTGAACATATCTTTTTGGATTCAATTTTATGTCTTGTAGGAGTTGTTCCATTTGTTTTGTAGCGCGATCCAGATTATCGTATACCTTGTCATCTGTCAACAGTTTTCCTGCAGTTCCTTGTCCGGAGCTCAAATTATTCGATATTTTTTCAAAATCGGCAATTACCTTTTCCAAATCATCGGTCATTCCCTTAATATTCACCTGGGCCAGTGTATCTGAAAATTTATTGAAATTTCCCGACATTTCATCAAGATTGGTAAAGGTTTGATTCAACTTGTCCGAATTACCTTCAACAATTCCTTTTAACGACTCTGCGGTAGCTTTAAAGGATTTTACCGTTTCGGCCAGATCATCAAAAGAAGCGGCTATATTATTTCTGGTTTCCGGGTTTAATACTTCATTAAATGACGTTAGTAAGGAATCTGCATTTACAATTACCCTTTCAACTTTAATCTGCAAAGGGGTAAGTCTTTCATTTACCAATTCCATTATACCTTCCTCTATATCTCCGGGCAGGGTATCGCCCGTTTTGGCTATTATTTTTGAATTATAATCTGGAACAATGGCCAGGGATTTTCCGCCGATGAGTCCACCTCCATAAATTTGGGCAAGGCTATTTTTGGAAAATTGAAAGTCGCTGTCAACGGAAAATGTTGCTATAAGCAATCCGGTACCATTTAAGAAATCTATTTTTCGGATTTGACCTACCTTAAGTCCATTGATTGTTACAGGTGAGGATTGTGACAAACCTTCCACATCGGAATAGATAGCGTAAAAAGTTCGACTTGAATCTAAGAGATTTTTACCTTTAAGAAAACTGTATCCAAATATTAGTATAACAATAGCAACAATCGCCAAAATACCAGTTTTAACCTCTTTAGTATATTTCAAAAGTGTTTATTTTAGAATATGAGCAAATTTAAATATAAAAATATTAAATCACCCCTATTTACCCTGAGATTTTAACGCCTCATTAACTGTAATCTTCTTGCCTGCCTTAAATGCCACCAAATAACTTTCGGTATAACCATTGTTTTTTGCATTTTGGTGAAGCTTTCGTATTTGGGAATAACTGGAAGTAGCACCAAAGTAGTATTTATACAATTTCCCTTCCTTTTCCCTAAAAACAGGATTCAGACCTTTAAAATTGGAAGATTTCGGTTCTATTTTTCTGGAACTTGCTGCGAGTTGAACCTTAAAAGTTACATCTATAAAGGTGTCATCAAATTCCTTTTCGCTAACAACTTTTACCGGAGCATTTTCGCCCAAATTATCAAGAACGGCAAGGTTTATATTGTGGCTGTAGTCCGTTACCGCGTCTACAATGGCTCCCGCCATTTTTGATTGTCCAGTATTGCTGTTTAAAAATGGCCCTTCGCTGGAATTGGTAAGAAACCCGGTTTCTATTAAAACACTGGGCATATAGGTTTGATGGAGCACCAGAAATCCTGCTTGTTTTACACCCCTATCATTCCTGCTTAAATCGTTGGTGAATTTTTTTTGAACAAAATCTGCAAGAAGTATGCTTTGATCCAGATATTCCTCCTGCATAATCATCATTCCTATATAAGATTCCGGAGAATTGGGATCAAATCCATCATAGGTGACATCATAATTCTCTTCAAGAAAAATTACGGAATTTTCCTTTTTTGCAATTTCAAAGTTGGATTGGTTTTTATGAAGCCCCAACACAAAGGTCTCTGTGCCGTAAGCTTGTGAACTATGCGCGTTACAATGTACCGAAATAAAAAGATCGGCCTTGGCGTCATTTGCAATTTTAGCACGTTGATCAAGGGGAATGAACACGTCTGTATCACGGGTATAAATGACTTTAATACTCGGGTTTTTTTCCAATTCGCGCCCCACTTTTAAAACAATGCTCAAAGCGATATCTTTTTCATGAAATCCTCCTCCCCGGTTTCCGGGATCTTTTCCGCCATGACCTGCATCCAGAACAACTATAAATTTAGATTTAACTGGTTCCGGTTTTAAAGGAGTTGAGGCGATTAATACAAATCCGGTAAATACTAATACGAGTAGTTTAAGGAGGGATGTTTTCATAAATAATTTAACGATATATTAGGACAATTATTTTAATGGTTTATTTTTTTCAATTCCCAAAAGGAAGCTAAAAAAATATATGTAATTTTGACTATTCAATAAGCAAGCCATTATTGACAAAAATACCACTTATAGCATTGCGGACAAACTCAATTTATATTCTTTTTTCGTGTATTATTTTGCTGTTGGCCCCTGAATTTTCTTTGGCTCAGGAAACTAAACCTTCAGGTGAAGTCCAAATTGAGGCTGAAAGGGACAGTATTGTACGCGTTGCAGATTCTCTTTCCCCTGCAACCAGAATTGTGGAACAGGACACTATAAAAATAGATTCAGTAAAAACCAAAACTCCTCTTTTATCTGATGTGATTACTTATAAGGCTGAAGATTATATGCGGATTAGCCGAAAGGAAAATCGGATGTATTTATTTGATCAGGCACAAATCACCTATGGGGATATGGTAATAACCGCAGGATTGATCATTATGGACAATAAAAAAAATGAAGTCTACGCTTACGGAATCCCGGATTCTACAGGCGCCTATTCCCAACGTCCCATATTTACCCAGGCACAAAACACCATTGAGCCGGATTCGATCCGATTTAATTTCGATTCCAAAAAAGCCCTAATCTATAATTCCAGAACCGAAGAAGGATCTTTTAAAGTGCTGGGTGAGATTACCAAGCGTGAAAACGATTCGGTATATTTTATGCAAAATGTACGTTTTACTACTTCTGAAAATGTGGAAGATCCCGATTATTATTTTTATGCCCGAAAGATTAAATTTGTTCCCAAGAAAAAAATTGTCACCGGTCTGGTGAATATGTTCATTGCCGATGTACCTACCCCTCTAGGTCTGCCTTTTGGGTATTTTCCCCTTACCGAAGAACAAACCTCTGGTTTTATTATCCCATCCTTCGGGCAAACCAACCGAAGGGGCTATTTTTTACAAAATGGGGGTTATTACTTTGCAATAAGTGATTATGCCGATTTATTGGTTTTAGGAGATTATTATACCAACGGGAGTTATGGTTTACGCCTGGAATCAAATTATGCGCTTCGGTATCGTTTTCGGGGAAATGTCAATGTCAGGTATGAGAACCTTCTTGAAAGTGAACGTGGATTTCCGGATTTCTCACAACGTTCTGTATATAACCTTCAATGGACACATTCCCAGGATGCCAAAGCAAATCCAAATTCAAGATTTTCGGCATCAGTAAACCTTGGAAGCAGCGAATATTATCAGGCCTCTGTCAATCAGGCCAATTCTGCAAATTTCCTTAATAATTCCCTGAGTTCTTCGGTTTCGTATTCCAAGACCTTCCAGGGTGAGCCACAGGTCAATCTCAATGTGGTTGCGACCCATTCACAAAACACCAATACCAAGGAAATAAATATGACCCTGCCTACAGTGCAGGCAAGTGTTTCCAGGATTTATCCGCTTGCGCCTAAGCTTGGCGCAAAAAAAGGATTGATTCAAAATATCAACCTTCAATATAACTTTAGAGGAGAAAACAGGATCAATACCACCGATTCGTTGTTTTTTAAGCCTGAAATGTTCCGGGATGCCAATTTTGGAGCCCAACATAGTATTCCCATTTCAACAAACTTCAAATTATTTAAGTTCTTAAGCGTTAGTTCCAGTGCTAACTATCAGGAAAGTTGGGTTTTTAAAACCTTTGACCGTTCTTATGACCAAACTGCCAAGCAAGTTTTGATTGACACAGTGAGTGGATTTGACTCTTACCGCACCTATAATTTTAGCACCAGTATGGGGACTACACTTTACGGGTTGGTCAATTTTGGAAAAGAAAAGAAAATTCAGGCCATAAGGCATGTGATGAGACCTTCCATTAGTTATAATATCAATCCCGGCTTTGACCAATATTACGATCAATATGAAATCGAGAATGAAGTTGATCCTACTCTTAATGAATTTGTGGATTACTCAAGGTTTCAGGGTACATTGTTTGGTGCTCCGGGAAGATTGTTTGGAAGCTCTGTCGGGCTTTCCATCAGCAACACCCTGGAAGCCAAAGTAAGGGATAAAGACAGTACCGCCACCGAACCAAAAAACATAAAACTTTTAAACAACTTTAGCGTGAGTACGGCTTATAATCTTGCAGGAGACTCTTTGAAGTTGGCACCTATAAGTTTACGAGGAAGCATCCCTATCATCCAAAACAAACTGGATGTGAACCTGTCAGCCAACCTTGATATTTATGCCCTTGATAACAATAACCGCCGTATTGACAAATTGAATATGAATAATGGCGGAAGCCTTTTCCGGCTTACTTCGGCCAATATGAGTTTCGGATATTCGTTTTCCAGCAAGGATTTTGAAAAAGGCGCTGAGGAAAGTACCGATAAACTTGAGAATGAAACCTTCCGCAACGGAGGCCGGCCCGATGATCTTTTTGGAAAGTCGGCAGACCTGGATGGAAAATTCACTGAGGAAGAAGATGTTTTTGATAAAGAAGAAAAAGCTGATAACGAATGGTATAATTACAAAATTCCATGGGATCTCCGCCTTGCATATACAATGACCTATAACAACTCGGCCAGGCAAAGTGAGATTACCTCGCATTCTATTATGTTTTCCGGGGATATTGAACTTTCCCCAAAATGGGTAGTGGGTACCTCATCAGGATTTGATATAAAAGCGAAGGGGTTCACTTATACCCAATTGAGGTTTCAGCGGGATCTGGACAGCTGGAGATTGAGTTTTAACTGGGTTCCCTTTAGTCCACGAGCATCTTGGTATTTCTTTATAGGAATAAAATCTTCGATACTTAGCGATATTAAATACGATAAACGCCTGGAGCCGGATAGACAACTTTAATTTGAGTATTGAGATTTTAGATATGAGACAATAGATAAGAGATTTTAAGATAACAATGTATCTGCAGGAAATAAGATAAATATTCGTGTAGTCGTAGCAAAATAACAGAGTCAAGAAACAAGACTAAAGAAAGTAACGAATTAACGAATCTTCGAAATAACTGATTAACGAATTAACAATTATAGAAATGAAAATAATAATTAAAACAACGAACGCACCAGCACCAATAGGACCTTACAATCAGGCAGTTTTAACCGGAAATATGCTTTTTATCTCAGGGCAAATCGCCATAAATCCCAAAACCAGTGAGTTGGAAACCAAAAATTTGGAAGAGGAAACAAAGTTGGTAATGGAGAACCTGAAAGCAATTTTAACAGAAGCGGGAATGACTTTTGAAAATGTGATAAAAACCTCAATTTTCATCAGTGATATGAATAATTTTGCAAAGATAAACCAGGTTTACGGCAATTATTTCAACGCCAATACCGCGCCTGCGAGAGAAACGGTAGAAGTTTCTAATTTGCCTAAATTCGTCAATGTTGAAATTAGTGCTATCGCGGTTAAATAGTCTTTATAAGAAAGGTTGCGGTTGCAGGATTTGTAGCCAATGGAATATGTATGAATGTTGCATTGGTGCATGATCATGAATATATCCATTGGTACTGAAAGCATCTTTTCCACCTGAAAACTGCTTCTTCTGCCTTTGGCTTGTGTCCGTTTGTTACCTTGTAATTAAGTAGATAGTATATCTGAAATCCTTAATAACTCCTTATTGATGTTGTGTTTGCTTTGTAAAGCTTCTTCCAGACTACAGGCTTGCACCTTATTATTTATAAAGCCAACCATTAAATCCTTCTGGCCATCCAACAGTAATTCCACCGCCTTCACGCATAACCTGCTGGCTAATACCCTGTCAAAACAAGAAGGACTACCCCCACGTTGAATATGACCTAATACTGTAACCCTGGCATCGTAATCCGGTAAGTTTTTTGTCACATATTCAGCAAGTTCAAATACGTTTTTTCCGATTTTATCCCCTTCAGAAACCACCACTATACTAGATGTTTTTCCGGAACGACGACTTCTTTCCAAAGAATCCAATAAGCGTTCCAGTCCCAGGTCTTCTTCCGGGATCAAAATTTCTTCAGCACCGGCACCAACGCCGCTGTTTAAGGCAATAAATCCTGCATCCCTGCCCATTACCTCCACAAAGAACAATCGGTTATGGGAACTTGCCGTATCCCTTATTTTATCGATTGCTTCTACTACGGTATTCAAGGCCGTATCATATCCAATTGTAGAATTGGTACCGGAAATATCATTATCAATAGTTCCCGGGACGCCAATAATAGGAATTTGATGTTCCTGGCCAAATATTTTACCGCCCCTAAAGGTGCCATCACCTCCAATGAGAATCATCGCATCAACTTTAGCCCTTTTGAGGTTATCGGCTGCCTTTTTCCTGCCTTCAACAGTAAAGAAATCTTTAGACCGAGCCGATTTTAAGATAGTTCCTCCTCTTGAGATAATATTTCGAACGCTCCGGGCATCCAGTTCAATATAATCTCCTTCTATCATTCCCTGAAATCCCCTATAAAATCCTACACATTGGGTATTATAATATGCACAGGTTCTTGCTACAGCACGAATTGCAGCATTCATTCCGGGAGAATCCCCTCCAGAAGTCATCACACCAATTCGATAAATTTTTTTTGCCATTTTTTTCTTTTAAAACTTAAATTTACAAAGTTTATTCAATACGCTTGTTGCCCAAAGCTTTATTAACCGAAATTTAATTTACGGTAAGCTAAGCCTATTGCTTGGGAAAGACAATATAATCCGGAGCCAAGGATTTAGCCGATTCTTCCTGCTCAATTTCTTCTTCAGATTTTATCATCTTCTTATTCAAGATTTTTCGAATAAGTTCATTAAAAGTATCAAAATCTACAGAATATGAAAGCCCAACCCCCTGGGTAAATCCTATTTCTTCTCCTATATATTGAATGTTGTTTTCCCTGTTAAAAATTTTCGCCCTAAGGGAGCCATCTTCATTCAAAAGGAATTCAATTTCAAAATCGCCCACAATTACTGATTCTGTCATACCTCCAACGGGAACCCCAACCTGACCATTGATGAGCACACGTTTGCTTATTTGGGTTGAAAGTGTTAACCCAACCCTATCCACCGTTGATTGATCTGGGGTGCGGTCCCCCTGAACATAATTTACACCAACCTGGAATTTTCCATCTTCATCCGCAAAAATATCATTTACCAAACTGGAGGCCCGTTCAACCAAAGTCCCGGTAATCGCATTTTGACCAATGGCAAATTCACTGTAGAACATTCCTTGTGTTACCAGGAACAACGCCTGTAATTCCCTGCTTGCCCTATCGTTCATCCTGTATTCCAGTTCAGATCGAACTACTGAACTTACATGGGGAAATTCTACCTCAAAGGTTATTTCCGGTTGGGCGATCTGACCTTGTAAAAGAATAATTACATCTACAGGTATTTTTCGATTAATGGAAGGGTTTTCCAGCAAAATAGCGGGATTGGCGTTAACCTCGTAAACTGCGCTTACATCCAGCTGTGCCTGTGACGGACTGCCTCCCCAGTTAATACTTCCTCCAGATTTTACCTTGAATACTTTTTGGACCAGGCTTGCGTATTTAAAATTATAAACTCCTTGATATACCACAAAATCCCCCCACATATTGAACTTTCCATGGGTATTTATTTCTATTAGCAGGTTCCCTGCTCCTCTACCCCTTAAAGTACTCCCACTGGTTTGATCTACCACTATCTCAACTTCTGCATCATTGGTAATGTCCAGGTCAAAATTAAGTTCCAGGCCTTTTACCTCAGGAGTTTTTAATATTTCTCCTGCCAATCGGGAAGCCTTTTCTTCAGGGCTTAAAAAATGTATATAGGAATTATCACCTACAGATTCTGCATCGCTCAACGGAATCTTGAAAATAGTTCCCTTGGCGGTAGCGGCATTTACGTTTATCGCCAATTCATCTGTCGGGCCTTTAATACTTGCATTGCCATCAATAAATGCAGTGCCGTAATACAGGGCATCTTCTTCTGCATCAGTGTTTAAAACAAGAAGCCTGTCACTGGTAACTTCCAGATCCAGAAACCATTGTTTAAAATTTTTATGGGAAATGGTCCCATCCAAAACACCTTTGGTCTTGAATTCTGTATCAATAATTTCAATTTTGTTGAAATTGAACTGTTGTTCGGTCAAATCAACAACTGCCTGATCCTTAAAATCAAAATCTATATTCAAATAAGGAACCCGCAATCCTGCTTTATCCAAAAGTAGTTTTCCTGAAATATCGGGATTTTTGTAATTCCCACTCACTTTCGCATCTCCTGAGGCGAAACCCCGGATTTTATCTATAGCATCTTGCCCAAGTGGACTGAATGCACTCATATTAAAATTGCGAAGGGCCAAATTGAGATCTATAGTAGGTTCCCCTCCACCAACATTAATCCCCCCTTTGGCATTCAACGATTCAAAGCCTTCTTTCCTCAGGGTGGCATCTATATTGTAAAAAGTAAGATCCTGATTTCCATCTACATCTATTTCCAGCTTACCAAGCTTATTCTCGTTTATGGCCAGGCCATCAATAGTGAGGGAAGTATTGGGAAGGTAGGCGCCTTTTTCCTGCAACAAATGAAGTTTTCCGTTTAAGGTTCCCTCAAGGGCGAGGTTTTTAATTACCGGAGTGATCTTTTCTATATCCACTTCATTAAATTCAATCCTGAAATCTTTGTAAGTTGAATCAATCATCTGACCACTCAAGCTTATCCTTTCATTTTGATGACTTAATACCAGCGAATCTATCGCGACATTATTTAATTTTTTGTCGAAAACGATCTTGTTGTTCTTATTGTTATTTTCATTTAAATACCAGATATTTTCCTTGAATTTCACATCTGAGCGTTGAATTCCTACTACAGATTTGTTCTGTTCATTGATGGTATGAAAAAAGTTCAGGTTAAAAATATCGTTGTTGTCTTTGCCTCCCTGTAATTCAGACCTGATGAACAAGGTATCGCGCAAGGTAACATTGATAAGACTGAATTCAGAAAAATTATAATAATCGGTGGCAACACTATCAGCTTCAACAAAGGTGTTATAAATGGGGTTTG
>Ga0307486_1000431_pt1 | contig 38996 bp, 33 predicted proteins | sample CBIW02metaG_FD_203663 | JGI IMG/M metagenome (GOLD analysis project Ga0307486, IMG submission 203663) | Sea-ice brine microbial communities from Beaufort Sea near Barrow, Alaska, United States - CBIW 0.2 | ecosystem: Environmental > Aquatic > Marine > Coastal | place: USA: Alaska | collected... | reverse complement strand
TCTTGCCAGTGTCCGTTTACTAATAAGCCCACATTACTCTCCTATTTATTTTAGTTTTGCTTGCTATTTTGCGCTAAAAGTTACCCTTTCTAAAATCACTAAAGGCTTGTAATACTTCGGCTTTGGTATTCATCACAAACGGGCCGCCGCGAGCCACTGGCTCTTGCAAAGGTCGACCAGCAATAAGTAAGAAGCGTGCGCTATCACTACCACTACGTACTAAAAGTTGCTCACCTTTGGTCAATACCCCAAGTTTTTTGGCGGTCAGTATGTGAGGTTGTTGCTCAGCTGAATTACTGTCACTAGCCAGCACGCTCACATGACCTTCTATCACATAAATAAAGGCATTATGCTCTACTGGTAAGGTTTGCTCAAAATTAGTATTGGTCGGCAGGCTGACATCTAGGTAGGTTGGATAAGTATAGTCATTGACCACAGGTCCGACAGTGCCCTGACTGGTTCGACCAGCGATTACCCGAACTTCAGTGCCATCATCACGGCGCTCAAGCGGCGTCGATTCCGGTGGGTATTCTTGATAGGCCGGCTCGCTCATCTTTGCCGACGCCGGTAGGTTGACCCACAGCTGAAAGCCTTTTAGTAAACCGTCCTCTTGCTCTGGCATCTCCGAATGCAAAATCCCTCTTGCGGCTGTCATCCATTGTACGCCACCCGGTTCAATTACTCCTTCATGACCAGCATTGTCTTTATGGCGCATACGGCCGTTAAGCAAATACGTAACGGTTTCAAAACCTCGATGCGGGTGGGTCGGAAAGCCGCCTATATAATCATTAGCATCAGCACTCTCAAAACAATCAAGCAGCAGAAATGGGTCCAGCATATCCAAATGCGGCGAGCCAATAATACGAGTCAGCTTTACCCCATCACCATCAGCGGTTTCGATACCCGGGAACTGTTGCAGCACAGTGCGGTATTTTAATAAATTATCATCTTTTTTAATGTTGTGATTAATAACGTTACTCATGGTCGTACTCCTAATTTGCGCTATTAAGCTTTTTTTCGATTATCAAGTGAGTAAGCTCCTGCACCGTTAGCAACAATCATCAAGAACCCATCTGCGATAGTAATATTTTTCATAAACAGGGTCATTTGTGTTTGCTCACTAAAATCGGCATGGAATAGCACAGCTGAAAGAAGACTAAAACCAGCAAGTAGTAGTGATACTAGACGAGCTTTCAACCCAATAATAACAGCTATACCTCCGAGCACCTCAAAAGCAATAACCAATGGCAAAATGCTCCCAGGTACTCCCATAGCTTCCATATAATCCTGAGTACCCGAATAACCGCCAATTTTATTTAGACCAGAGACTATAAAAATCACCGCTAAAAATACTCGACCGGTAGGGGCCGCTAAAGTCTTGTACTTTGCTCATAATTATTCACCTTTGATCATCAGCTTGTGTTTAAACAGTAATCATATCTTAATTGTTGACGGTAGTTAAATAAACAGTAATAATTGCAAATATAAGTTCTGATATGGAGAACAATGATGGGTCAACTAGAAGATATGGCCATGTTTGTACGTATTGTTGACGCGGGCAGCATTACCAAAGCAGCAGAACAATTAAATATCGCAAAATCAGCAGTGAGCCGTCGTCTAAAAGACTTAGAAACTCGCTTAGATAGTCAACTACTGAATCGAACCACACGTCAGTCCCACTTAACAGAAGCGGGCGTACATTATTATCAAAGGGCAAATAACATCTTAGGGGAAATTGATGTCTTAAATGAACAAACTAGTGGGGTAAAAGCTCAGATTGGAGGCACGCTAAAGATGACCGCACCGTTATCGTTCGGTCTGATGCATCTTAATGCGGTGATTGATGACTACGCCAATAAACATGCAAACTTGAGCTTTGAGTTGGACTTCTCTGATCGGCAGGTCGATTTGGTTGAAGAAGGATACGAGCTGGCCATCCGCATCGGTGAATTGCAGGACTCTAGTTATCAGGCCAAACGTTTAACCGTTATTCGTCATGCACTCTGCGCCAGTCCCGAATACTTAAGTAAAATGGGCACCCCTAAAGAGCCAAAAGACTTAGAAAAGCATGCATTTTTACAGTATGGGCTTAACAAGCACAGCAACGTAGAATTGACGGATAGTCAAGGAGAGAAGCATAACGTTTCAATGCCAAAAAGCGCGAAATTCAAAGCCAATAATGGTGATTTTTTGCTAGATATGGCAGTAAAAGGTCATGGCATTACCTTTTTACCTACCTTTATCGCCTACCAAAAATTGGCTAACGGTGAGCTAGTGTCTCTACTTGAACCGTATCAATTGCCCATATTAAATGCGTATGCAGTCTATCCAAAAAATCGGTTTTTATCACAGCGCTGCAGGCTATTAATTGATTTTATTGCTGAGCGTTTTGGTGACAATCCGTATTGGGATCAAGCCTATTTGAAATAGGCTTAATTTGACGCGCCTTTTATTGAACATCGAACAAGGCAGAATGAAAAAGCGAGCGATTACTGTGAGATAGCTTGAGAATTTGTCGACCTGAGTTTTTTAGCAGAATCCTCTCTTCAGATACTAACCTCATCATTACCTATCCAATTAGGTCCTATCTCAACCTGAATATCACGTGCCGTAATGGGGTCGTGGCATTCAGAGCATACCGTCACAGGATGCATAATATGGCCGCATTTCTTGTGTCTATGTAACAGTGGCGCACCGCGTTCATCAGCCATGTGCTTGTCTCCCCAGCTAACCAATGCCAAAACGACTGGATGTAAATCTAACCCGCGCTTTGTCAGCCGATACTCCTCACGCAGTGGTCGTTGCTGATAAGCTGTCTTCTTTAGAATATCATACTCAACCAGCTTGCGAAGCCGATCAGCCAAGACATGACGTGTGATGCCTAGACGTTGCTCAAATACATCAAAACGTCTTATACCTAAAAAACAGTCACGTAAAATCATGAGCGTCCAACGATCACCAATAACTGCTAAAGTGCGAGCTACTGAGCAAGACTGTTTATCAAGTTCATCCCAGCGCATATGTTATCTCCTTCATCTTTGAGTAATAGGTTAGCTTGACAGGGTCTAAAAATAAAGCTATATTTTTGTTAGTTCTAAAAAGGAACCTATAAGGAAATAGATATGTATAAAGCACCCGTAGCAGTTGTCATTGGCGCAGGCGATGCCACTGGCAGCGCTATTGCAAAACGTTTTGCGAAAGAAGGTTTTACCTTATGCGTGACCAGAAGGAGTATCGAGAAACTGAGCGCGTTAGTCAGTGACATTGAAGCGGCTGGTGGAATAGCAAGGCCATTTGGTTGTGATGCGCGTGTGGAGCAAGAGATGGTTGAGCTGTTTTCTCATATCGAACAAGACATTGGGCCGGTTGAAGTGGTGGTATTTAACATCGGTGCGAATGTCCATTTCTCCATTGTAGACACTACAGAAAGAGTCTATCGAAAAGTATGGGAAATGGGCGCTTTATCTGGGTTTCTCACAGGTCGGGAAGCTGCGAAAGTCATGATCCCGCGTGGAAAAGGAACGATTATTTTTACCGGTGCAACGGCTTCTTTGCGAGGTGGTAAAGGTTTTTCGGCTTTTGCTGGGGCTAAATTTGCTTTACGTGCTTTGGCACAAAGCATGGCTCGAGAGTTGGGGCCAAAAGGCATACATGTGGCGCATCCTATTATTGATGGTGCCATTGATACGGCCTTTATTCGTGACAACTTCCCTGAGCGCTATGCGCTTAAAGATCAAGATGGGATTTTAAATCCAGAGCATATCGCTGAGCAGTATTGGCAATTGCATTGTCAGCCGCGGGATAGCTGGACGCATGAACTTGATCTACGCCCATGGTTAGAAAATTTCTAATATATTTTACAAGGAGTGTTTTGAGATGAGTAAAAAAGTAGAGTTTTTCTTTGATGTGGGCAGCCCTGCTAGCTATCTGGCATGGACACAATTAGACAGTATTGCACAGCGTAATAATGCTGAAATCATCTGGCGACCTATGCTGCTCGGTGCGGTTTTTCAAGCCGTTGGTAATACGTCACCAGCTGCGGTACCTGCTAAAGGCGCTTATATGCTGAAGGATCTTAAGCGCTTCTCAAATATCTATGGGGTGCCGTTTCACTTCAATCCATTTTTTCCATTGAACACGATGCATTTAATGCGCGGTGCTACCGCTTACTTAGGGGAGCCTGAATTTGAGAGTTATCTATCAGCTGTCTTTAACGCGCTGTGGGCTGAAAAACTAAATATGGAATCACCAGAAGTAGTGGCTGAAGTTCTGTCTAAAGCAGATATCGACGCGACTGATTTTATGGCACGTATTAGCGAGTCTGAGGTCAAGGAGCATTTGAAAGCGACTACTGAAGAAGCTATAGCACGAGGAGTGTTTGGTGCGCCTAGTTTCTTTGTAAATGGCGAGATGTTCTTTGGGCAAGATCGCTTGAGTTTTGTCGAAGATGCTTTAAAACTGACAACGGTATAACATGAGTTGAAAGCATCTAGACTGTTGTTCTTTTCCAATCATGGCAGAGACCAAGACGAACAGTAGTTATACCAGTCAAAAGACGTGTTTTAGACTTAGTGATTGCTCAAATCAACGGACACATGGATATTACTGTTGATTATGAACTAACCTATGCTGTCAATCTCGTAGAAACTAGTTTAGTAGATACTCAAAAAATGGTAACTATTTGGGTTTTCAGCAGAGCCGGACGGTTGAGTATAGCTATCAATATAGGGTATATCTCAATGGAACCAGTAATTTGTATCCCTTAATGCTATTAGTAGACCACTCAAAGTAGACTAATATAACGGAACCATTTATATCAGACTGCTGAACTAATTATGTTTATCAGACCATAGTTGAGAACGTACACTAAAGAATAAAATGCCAAGCGTGCTAAAGCAGTTTGTAACATCATATAACCATAAAGTTGCAGCCAGCTACCCTGCATACGCCCTCACTCTAGAAATCGTCCATAGAATAACCCTGAACTTATCCAAATTCCTATCAGCAATTTAGGCTAACTAGAATATCTTGCACAATTTATGCATTACGGTGCAGCGAAGCGGCAAATTTTACTATTGCCCAAAGTTTGGTGTGAGATGGCGGTATGTCGCGTTCTATTTTCTAATGCTATTAGCCTAGAGGTAAACAAAAAGCAGGGCACCGATTGATGCCCTGCTTTTTTGTTTTGTGATGATACTTTGTCGTTTAACTGATGCTGTTTCTAAACTGCAGATAAGCAGTGGTAATAGCGTCAGCATCTTCTATTTGCGGATAGTGACCCAGCTCTGGCATTTCGGTAATATTGGCATCGGGGATCAGTTCACGATAACGATAGATCATATGCTGGCCCGAGATGGGATCTTTTGCACCAGCAATCAGTTTAACCGGCACCGTGCTATTAATAATCGCACCTACCCATCGCTTGCGGTACTGCTTACGTTGGGGGATGTAATTAATCAATTTATGCATCACCGCCAAACCATTATTATGAGTTAATAGCTGCCATAGAGTGTCGATGACCTCAGGGGTTGGCGGTGTCGCAGGCCCAAATATTCGTTGTAAGTTGGCCGCAAACTTCTGTTTATTGATGAGTTTTGATACCAAAAGCCCAAATGGTGATAATAATAACTTTTGTATCAGTATGGGCCGGTGGGTTTCAGGGAACAGCCCACCATTTAAAAAACAGACGCTGGCAATATGCATGTCATTATGGCCTTCCACTTGCCTTGCCAGTAATTCTTGTGCAACGGTATCACCATAATCGTGCGCTAAGATATGGTATTTTCTGACATCAATTTTATGCAAAAAAGACTCATAAATATCCGCTTGTTGACGGATTAAATAGCGCGCATCTTGAGGTTTATCTGACAAGCCAAACCCTAACATATCGAGGGTAATCACATAATAGTGTTGCGTGAGCTCATCCCACATGCCTTCCCAGTCCCAACTGGCGCTAGGATAGCCATGAATTAACAATAATGCTGGTGCATTTTTATCGCCTGCGCAACGCGTAAAAATTTGCTGACCGTTAATGGACTCGTATTGCCCCTGCTGTTGCCATTCACGTAGAGATATCATTGGCATATCATCATTGGGTTATTCCTCAAATGAAGGATCGGTTCGGCGCAATTTTCTTAATAAGGCTGGCCAAGCGATATCACCGTTTGCACCTTTGGTCACTTCCGCTGACGCCGCTTGAATACCCGCCAATATTTGTGCTGGTATTGGCGTTAGTTCACTGCCTCCGCTTTGCGCTTTTATTTGGATTTCGCATGCTTTTTGCATGATGTACATATACAAAAAGGCATCTGCAACCGTACTGGCACACGTCAGCAAGCCATGATTACGCAAAATCATAAAGTGGGCACTGCCCAAATCAGCCACCAGACGTACCTTTTCTTCAGGGTTTAAGGCTATTCCTTCGTAGTCGTGGTACGCCAAGTTAGATAACGGAAATAATGATTGCTGCGAGATAGGGAGCAAGCCTTGCTTTTGAGTAGACACCGCCACACCGTCGCCAGTATGCAGATGAATCACACAATGAGCATCGCTACGAGCTTCATGCACAGCACTGTGAATGGTGAATCCTGCTGGATTAACGTCGTATTCTGATGGTGAGACTTTTTCACCTGCCTGATTCACTTTGACTAAGTTAGAGGCGGTAATCTCTTCAAACAATAAACCATAAGGATTAATTAAAAATTCATCCTCAGTATCTGGCACTCGCGCAGAGATATGAGTGAACACTAAATCATCCCAACCGTATGAGGCAATCAGTCGATAACAAGCGGCAAGATTTACTCTCATCTGCCATTCTTGTTCGGTTACGTTATGCTGTACACTGGGTACTGAATCATTTTGCATGGTGTCATCCTTTACTATTTTATATATTCCGAATCTATTATTCTAATCTCTTTTATAACACTAAATCTGTCAAAATATTGCACTTATGAATATTAATCATTATTTAAACGAAGACCCGTGGTTTACTCACTTACCGCCCAATGTGCAAATACTATTGGCAAACGCTGCTGTGCTAAAAGTATATCAAAAGGGCCAAATGATTCTTGCGCTGGGTGATGACGCTGTAGCACTTTATTTTGTTATCACTGGTATCATTAGAGTTTGCAATGTCAGCATCAGTGGGCATGAAATGACACTAACGCACTTGTCTAGTGGCGAATGGTTTGGTGAGATATCCATTATTGATGACAGTCCCCGCACCCATGATGCCTGGACAATGAATAAAGTTACCCTTGTTTGTATCCCTAAAAATGCGGTTATTCATATTGCTCAATTGCATCCTATTTTGTACAAGCATTTGGCATTAATCACCTGTGGAAGAATTAGACGCGCTTTTAACTGGATTGACAATGCAACCTCATTGAGTACTTCAGCAAGATTGGCCGGCATGCTCATCGGGCTTATTAGTAATTATGGCATACAGATTGAGGGTGACATCAAAATAGACTTACGCTTATCGCAAGAGGAGCTTGGGTTTATGCTTGGCACCACCAGACAAACCATTAATAAGATTATTAAATTGTGGCAACAACAGGATCTAATCGATATGCACTATGGTTTTATTACCATTAAAAATAAGCCCCAGCTGATGACGATGATGAATCCTGTTTAGTTTGAATAGGTGCTAAACCATTCAATGAATACTCCTGTCATCTGCCCACTATAAATCCAACCCTGCGTTACTCTCGCTAACCCTACTAAGTTATCGCTTGTGCTCGGTTTCCTTATATCGATATTATTGTGAATTTGCTATAGCTAAGCCGCTTTAAAAAAGCTACAGGATAACTGGAAGAAATTTTCGAAGTCTTTGGAGTGATATAGTTGATCCAATGTAAAAAGGACACAGTGCTGTTGGTATGGATTTTTTGCAGCCTCTGTCACGCTTGCGAACAGCAAGCAAAAAAATCATCTCAGTAGCACTGTATCGGCTTTAAAGTGAATCAACTATATAAAAAATTCAGGTTGTATTTACATGCGGATAAACACTATAACGGGTTCTTCTGTATGCTTTATTAGACTAATAATTTTGAGGTATATATTTACATTAAAATATTTACTAAGAAATTTTACTAGCTTAGTATCAAGTGTCAACATCTTCTACATAATATTATAAAGAGGGCTATAAATCATGTCAGCTAAATCTCTGAATAACCATAAGATAGACAATGAGCCAGTAGAAACCCCTAAGGATGCTACTGTAACGTCTGAAAAGTCTAAATCTGATAAGAAAGACAAATCCGATAAGAAAGATAAGTCCGATAAGAAAGACAAGTCCGATAAGAAAGACAAGTCCGATAAGAAAGATAAGTCCGATAAGAAAGATAAGTCCGATAAGAAAGATAAGTCCGATAAGAAAGACAAGTCTGATAAGAAAGACAAGTCTGATAAGAAAGATAAGTCTGATAAGAAAGATAAGTCCGATAAGAAAGACAAGTCCGATAAGAAAGATAAGTCCGATAAGAAAGATAAGTCCGATAAGAAAGATAAGTCCGATAAGAAAGATAAGTCCGATAAGAAAGATAAGAAAGATAAGTCTGATAAGAAAGATAAGTCCGATAAGAAAAAATAAACACTAAGTTGTGACAGACTAACTAGAAAGTTATTAGTAATTTAAGTTTAACCAATAAGTATCATAAATCCGGTGTTAGACGTTTAAATTAAGCGTTTGGCATTGGATTTTTTATTGTCTTCAAGACCCTATCGAATTCTGGGTCACTGCGATAATCATCCCAAATAAACAACATCATATAAGTAGAATCAATTAGAACCGCAGCGCAAGCAGTAGCAGGTTTTAAAAATGGCAAACAGATATTCTGTAATCAGGCCGCGCATATTTTCTTTGAGTGAGCTTAATTAGGACGTGTCATCAATTAAGTAAGGACACGCCCTAATACAAACTTATAACAACGCCTGCACATTCTGCCTAAGCTGCTGTAGTGCTTGTTGATACTCGCAGTCATTGGTCTTCAGTGTGCTTATTTTTCCATAACGTAGCTGACGGTAATTTTCCTTAATTTTATCAATACTTCGCTGAGTAGACTCTGGGTTGCCTTTATCCAGTATAGTCGTGGCGAGTTTGCTATTGGTACTTGCTGCATTAGTAGACCCAGTAACCGAATTTAGAGTGGCTGATAAACGCTCAAGCCACGCCAATTGCCCTTCGTTATCATGACGACTTAGCGACTTTTCACGTTTACCAAGACGTTTAGAGAGCCGAGCTAACGGTAGATCTGCTGGATGCCAGCGTTTACGTCTACGTTGCCAAATCATAAGCGCCAAAATACTCATCACTGTAATAGCACTACCCGCCAGCCAAACGATTTGCTGCATGATTGAGCTAATATTGAGCCACTTTAACAGCGCACCAGCTTGCTTGTCCTGATCATAACCGACGATATCTTTTTGCCAATAATAACTGGCCTGATCTGATAAGCGGCGCAGGGTTTGCAGCATTTGATACTGCTGATAGCTAATTTGGGCACTGGCACCGTCGCCAAACATGGCCGCACCTTGCGTCTGAGTCAGCGCACCCATCCCCTGCTCGACCCGTTCAGGCGCAACAAAGGCAGTAGGATCAACACGTACCCACCCTTGGCCATCAAGCCACACCTCAGTCCAAGCGTGAGCGTCCATCTGCCGCACTTCCCACACAGTACCACCACGGCTCGGCTCACCACCTTGATAACCAGCAACCACTCGCGCCGGAATACCAGCGGCCCGCAGCATAAAGGTAAAACTTGACGAATAGTGCTCACAAAACCCTGCTTTGGTCTCAAATAAAAACTCATCGATACGGTTGGTATTGAGTCTAGGCGGTGATAATGTATAGCGAAACTCAGTTTGATTGATCCAGCGTTCAATCGCCTGCATATAGCGCACCGGATCTGAGCCTGCCTGCGCAAACAGCTGTTTGGCAAGCGTTCGAGCTTGTGGATTACCTTGGCTTGGTAGCGCTAGATTGATGCGCCGAGAATCCGCATCGAGGGTAGGGTCAATACGCATAGGCGCAAAACGCAAGACCTCATAGCGTAGCTGCTGGGTAACGGGCTGATTTTTTAATAAAGTAAAGTTAGAGGTAAGGCTAATATCTTGCTGCTGCGTAAAAGGATAATCAAGACCGAATAACCAGCGCTGCTGGGTCGGCTCTAAGATAATCTCATAGCTGGTAGGGTCAAGTCTCACTTTATCCGGCGCGGTAGCAAGAGCACGCTCTACCCACTGAGGGCTTTGCTGTTCAGCAACCCATTGCTGCTGTTGAGCGCGATTGGGTCGCCATGTCACCCCATCAAAGTCACTAAATACCAAGCCGCGCCAGTAAAGTTGCTCCTGTGGTGGACGGTTATCCTCAAACTCTACGCGAAAAGCAAGCGCAGTTGATTGACTTAGATTGGCAAAGTCGCCAGGCGACATGCTATCAGAGACACCTGTGGTTGCTTGCTGCCCTGATAGCTGCACCGACCACAAGGGCGGCAGACGTGGAAAGAACAGAAAAAGCACCACCAATAAGGGTAAAGCCCCAATGGCTAACACACCTAAGGTGCGCAAGCGTCCATCACCGCGAATATTGCTATCATCATTAAGCGCAATAAATGCCAACAAAATAACGATTGCACCCACAATGACTTCCAAGGTAGTAATCAGCCCTTGATCCATCAAAAACAGCGCAGCGAGCACAAATAAAGATAAGTTCAGTACCACATACGCATCACGGCGCTTGTACAACTCCCATAGCTTACTGATAAGACATAACACTAAAAATGCTATGCCCATATCCAGCCCAAATGCAGTGTTATAGGTCAACCATAAGCCTGCCAGCCCCAATAGAAACCCGAGCATTTGCATGCCTTGATAGAGCCTCTTAAGATGACGAACTTGTTTAAACTTAGCTTTAATACGAGGCAGTTGCGCGATAATACTGACTAGCGCAAACCCCATCAGCCAGAGTGGCAAGTGAGCGGCATGAGGTAGAATGACGATAACTTGTGTTATCAGTACCCAATAATAGGCTGGCAGTGCCAATAGCTTGTTATACCATCTCGATTTGGCTGCCGAATTGAGTGACGAGTTATCTATGACGTCATCTGACGTTGAAGCACCTACTGTTGAATGGTCTATAACATTATCAATGCTAGCACGCTGACCTAGCGCCAAGCTCTCAAAAGAGTGCACAAAGGAGACATTGGTTGTAGAAGAAAGTTCTTTTGAAAAGGATGATTTAGAAAGTTTAGAAGGTTTTGTGGTCATGGTGTTTTTGCCAGCCTTAGTAAGCATGCTTGAGCAAATAAGTCGCCCTGACCGATAATTGCGGCCGATTGCGCCTCATTAGGCAGTTGCATTTGAAAAGGCACACCAAGCTGACCGAGAGTACGCGCGCCATAAGCCAGCTGTGCTAGTTTTTGTTCATGATGCGCGGCTGGCATATCCGCATAATTCAAAGTCTGCTCATGGCCGACAGGGTCGGCGAAATGCTTGGTAAACATACCCTGACCCCGTGCGACATGGGCCCAAGAGACTCGAGCCAGTGACTCACCTTCAATGTAATTGTCAAGACGTTCAAAGTCATCTTGACCTTCGATATACTGACCACCCGTTGGCAATTCCTCATTACTGGCTGCTAAATACTGCGCCTGCCAGTCAAAGGCCTCAGGTTTGGGATAGACCCAAGCCGTACGCGCAAAATAGACATACGACCATGCACGCATGATGCCAAGCGGATAGACGGTTTTAATTTGCAACCGTGGTAGCTCAAGCTCACCGCGGTGATTGGTAGGAACAGACAGACGAATAATTTGCTCTTCTTTCAAACGCGGTAGCAACACTGGCCTATTATTATCGCCGCTCAATTTACTGTCATCTTGTCTATTATTGGTTTGCTGAGGCAAGTTTTTATCAACAAGCTGCTCAAAACTAAAAGCCAGCTGGCGGCGTGGTTGCCGACTCTCACTGCGCAGCTGTAGCGTCACCCAAACGGGTTCACCTACCTCTGTCTGCGTGACTTCAAGCAAGCGCACTTGTAGGCCAGAGATATGCGCAAAGGTCACATGAAAGCTTATCAGCCAGACACTCACTAAATAAAAGCACAATCCCAGCACCAAGTTATTGCCATAATTGATACCAGCAATAAAGGTAATCACTAACAGCAACGAAAAGAGCATACCTTCACGGCTAAAAAAAATATAAACATTACGCAAGTTAAGGCTGGCGGTATCGCTTTTGGGAGCACGCTTAGCAAACCAACGGGCTAGCGCAGCTGATAGTGGTTGGGTTAAATTGCGTGGTAAGACCTTCATGACCATCCTATCTATGCTTAAACAATAACCGACACTTCTGCCATAATTCGTTGAGCGATCGTCTGCGGTGCTTGTCCACCGACCACATGTGCCGGTACAAATCGCTGTCCCAATCGGTGATCGGTGACCGCTGCAAATACTGCTTGAATATCTTCAGGCGTGACCTCCGAATGTCCCGACACATAGGCATAAGCTTGCGCTGCACGCTGTAGCGACAACACACCGCGCGGCGACAAGCCATGATACTCTTGGCTTGCACGCGTTTTAGCAACCAGCCGTTGCAAATAATCTAACACCACATCCGCGACATACACCTGCTGTACGCCTTGTTGTGCTAACAGTACCGCTTCAGTATCAAGCACCGCATCTAAGCCTTTGAGTAGCTCACGGCGATCTTGTCCTTGCAGCAGTGCACGCTCTGCAGCAGGCGATGGATAGCCTAGTGACAGACATAATAAAAAACGATCCAGCTGTGACTCAGGAAGTGGATACACGCCCGCTTGCTGCAATGGGTTTTGGGTTGCTATCACAAAAAACGGCTGCGGTAAGCGGTATGACTGACCATCTTGGGTGACTTGCCCCTCCTCCATCGCCTCTAATAAGGCGCTTTGGGTTTTAGGACTAGAGCGGTTAATCTCATCGGCGAGTAGCAGCTGAGTAAATATAGGGCCTTTGCGAAATTCAAAACTGAGCGTGGCTTGATTGTAGATACTCATACCCAAAATATCTGCGGGTAGCATGTCATTGGTGAACTGTACGCGGCTAAAAGTTAGCCCCAATAGCTGAGCCAATCCCTGTGCTAAGGTCGTTTTGCCCATACCGGGCAGATCCTGTAGTAACAGATGACCACCTGCCAAGATACCGCTGAGCGCCAACTTTATCACTTGCGGTTTATCCAAAACAATCTGATTTAACTGCGCCAACAACTGCGATATTTGTTGTTGATTATTTCGATAATCGGCAGCGCTAGGCATCGAAGAGAGACAGGAGAGAGCGGCTACTTTTGACGACGAATTATGTATTGCTGAGGATATTGCGTCAGTATGGGCATGGGGCATAATGGATTACCAGCTAATTTTTATTATAAGTTGATTAAAAGCAAATTTAGTGGAGACATGAGTGTTAAAAACAACAACATTGAGCATAAGCCTACAGCATTTAACAGTAGTTTTACTGAAAATCTGCTGCCGGTTTTTGTGCCGGCTCTGTTGACACATCAATCCGCTCGTTGCTCATCTGCGTGCTATGGATATTTGCACTGGTATTTACATTGCTAACTGTATTAGTGTCCTTATTGACATTGACATCGACATCGACAGCTACTGGATAACCATCGGCATCAAGAGTCGGAACGGCTGCACGCAAGGTGGACAAATAAGCGATAACATCGGCACGTTCGCTGGCATTTGGCATTGGATCGGCCAACATTTTTGAGTCCAACATGGCCTTTTCGGCATCGGCAATATAAGGATCAAGGGTTTCAGCATCCCATACCCATCCTGACGTTGCTATTCCCTCGCTATAGTCGTAATCAGCTAAACTTGCCGCCGACGCACCGTATATATTCATCAGTTGCGGGCCTTTTTTATTGCTTCCCGGACTCAACTGATGACACTGTCCGCAGGCATCCGCAAAAATTAACGCTCCATTATCAGCGTCACCTTCAGTATATAGCGGTAAGGTCACAGGATCTCGATAGTCAGGCGGCGTTCGCTCACCGCAAGCAGTGAGCAATAAGACAGCGGCAATGACACCGCTCAGTTGATATTTACTGCTGATAGACATGATTTTTAATCTTTAGTTGAGGGGGTTTTGGCTATGTATAGTAGGTACTACCTTAAAACAGAGACAGCGCGGCTGGTAGAAAATTTTACCAACTGCACGCATTTATCTGCGTATCGCTTTTATTTAGCACTGTCTGTATAAGCTTACATAGACCATAATTTATTAATAGTCAGGCGTAGATAGTCGGATGTAGATAGTCATGCGGGAATCGTCAGAGGAAAATGGTTTGCTCACAATTAAATAGCGCACAAGGCACGCGCTATTTAAATATTAGATGATTAAGTGCTACCTTGTTAAGCGCTACGTTTCTTGAGATACCTGCATGATTTTGCTAGGTTCTTCTAGATAAAAGCCTTGTAGATATCGCGCCCCAACACTCCATGCTATTGACATGGTCGCCGCATCCTCGATATAAGGCATTAACACATCAATTCCAAGCTCATTAGTGCGTACGATCAGTGACTTGACGGTGTCTAAGTTGTCCGCAGACTCAATGTCTTCTACATAACTGTGCGCTAAGCGTATCATATCAGGCTGCACAAAATCAGCAATCTCAAGAGACTTGGCAGATAAGCCGAAGTTATGAATACCAATCTGGCAGTTGACTTGGCTAAGCGCTGCAAACTGGGACTTGGCTACGGTTAAATGATTGGCGATATCTTTTTCATTAAATTGTAGCGTTAACGCGCCGGGTGCACCGCCAATCGCATTAATCAGTTGACTGGCCACATTCGGTAGCTTTTTATCAATAAGTGAGGCACTGGTTAACTGCACCAGCAAGCGCGCCTTAGGATGAGACTTGCGGACATCGTTGATCTTTTTACAGGCATTAATCAGTACCCAGCGATCTATTTTTTCGCGCAGTTGATGGGCTTTGGCGACCGCCATAAATTTATTAGGGGTCAACACCGTATTGTCAGCATCTGCCAACGGCAAACGCATATATACCTCAAAAAAATCACTACGGTCATTATTGATGTCATACATAGGCTGAAATAACAGCTCAAAGCGATTATGAGCAATAGCATTAACCAAGGACTCAGCGAGCGCGCTATCATCGCTATTGGCATGCTCATTAGGATCATATAAATGATAAGTACCGCCATGATTAGCCGTTTCAACCATAATATGAGTGATGGCATCCATGGCGCGCTCAAGCAGTATTTTTGGCTCGGCTGTATTGTGCTCGATTTTCACGATACCGATACTAACCGTGGTGCTAGTGGTACGCTTATCCACCTCAACAAGCATCTCACCTATACGCTTACCTATACGTTCGGCGAGCTCGGTAAGCGCTGTGGTTGGCATATTTTCGACTAATATAGTAAATGCTGTATCGCTAAAGCGGCTAACATGGCCATCTGGCACCATCTCATCGAGTGCATAAGCGACCTGCTGGACGGTAGTATCTACCCCTTGTAGACCCAAACTGCTCCTGATTTTGCCGATATTATCCAGTTGAAGGTACAACAGTCCCGCAGTGAGTACGCCCTTCGTTGCTTGCTGGTGTATAGCGGCAAACTGCTCTTCAAAGCCATGGCGGTTATTGAGCCCGGTCAAGCTGTCTTTACGCTCCGCTGCAGCCAAGCGTTTGGCAAGCTCAGCGCTATTATTACTGTTTGGTTGGATAATAATCTGGGTAACCGGTTCGCCCTCTAAGGTCGCTACCGCTAACTGTAGTTTGGCTTCAAAGGTGCTGCCATCCGCACGTAGACTTTCAAAGTTAAATTCAACTTGGTCACGGTTGCCCTTGTCAAACTGACGCAAAAACTGTTTAAAGCCTTTGACGTTAGCACCGCCTGCGATCAAATCAATGATGGGTACGCCAATGACGTCATTCATAGAATCAAAGCCAAACAACTTAAGATAAGGGTCATTGGCAAAGATATGAATACCTTGATCAATATAAGCGACGGCGCTTTTGGAGTTTTTAATCAAGATATTGGCGCGTTGCTCCGCCTCAGACAGCACACAACGTAAGGTCTTAAGCTGGCGGCGGCTACGTAAATTATCGTGTTGTAAACAAATAGCCATCACCACTGACGTTTCTTCATCTACCAATAGCGCTTTGACCATCGTGCCACTGATAACAGCAGGTAGCCCTTCATCGTTATGATCGGTAGCGTCTGCCTCTTTACTCATCAGGCAAATCATAGGTAAATCAATACTTTGCTCTTGGACAATACCCACCATATCAGTAAAGTCCATGTCATACGCTTGCCCAAACACTAAAACATCCCACGGTTGCCGTAGCGATTTTAGCAGCTCCTCTTTATCATCTAAGAAACCTAAATTAACATTATCATAATAAGCGCTCAATAACTGCACAAGACGCTCAGCATAAAGCTGGTCATCATTGATAACCAATAGATTTAGGACAGAATGGGTACGCATAGGAAGCCTTTTAACTTTATGGTCGTATCTTTATTGTTTGCTTTTCAGTCATGTGAAACTGAAACACAAGCATAAACTATTATAAGCGATAAGTTAGATAGCCGCTCATTTACTTACAAACACAATTAGGTAACATTACTCTTTATTTATACTTATTACTTATATTCTTTGATTAAGCCCCTATTGGCTCCTACCGATATGAGCTTTCCGACTAAATGCTCACTATTTCATATTGGCTGAAGCCCTCTGTACTGAGTAGACTACGCTGCAGGCGCAAAGGCTGTTGTTTGTTACCCAGACGCATTACTACTCTATCATTACTTTGAAAGTGATAAGCAGGCAAGATTATGCTAGAGGCAGTTTGTAGCTGCTCATCAGCGCCGACCAGCAGCGCTGGCACGAAGTGCTGACTGCGTGTCGTGCTTCTATCATCTAAACGCAATGCACAAGCGATTAACTCATGACCGAGTACTTGCCATTCCACCTCTGAGGTCTGTTTATCAGTGCTTTGGCTATCGAGGTTCTGATTGTCAAGACCTTGATCATAAAGAACCTGATAGTCAGTTTTTTGAGTATCAATAGTAAGCCAACGTACTATTCCTATTGACCAACTCGGTGTGCTCGTACTGTTCCTATTAATGCCAGTCTCAGGACGACATAACAAAAACAGGCCCATGGTTCGTAATAACGGCGGTGCGGTAGGACCCCTGTTATCGGCACTTGCAACAGCTGCCATTTGTTGGTCAGCATCCGTCTTTAAATTCGTTGGCGGTGCTATCGACTGCAATGAAGGCTTGCCTTTGGTAGCGAGTGTTAAACCATCTGAGTCTGGCTTCGTCGGTAGTAGTCGCAGCGTCCGAAAATGTGAAAAGGCGTCCTTATTATCAAAGGTTTCAACTTCTAATACTTTGCTTGGAGCATCTGTTTTTGGCACAGTATCATAACGAGGATGTTGCTCAAGCGACAGCTCTTTTATAGCAATCAGGCTTAACAAACTTTGCGAGCCTGCAACATGGTAGTGAATATCATTGAAATCAGTAATGACAGTTGCGCGTTGTTGGGTACTATATTTAGTTGGCATTGTTAGTGGCGGTTGAATATAACGATACGTTAACGCCATCCATACCTTAGTCATCAGACAGCACACCACAGCCTCATTGTCATCACCAGTCAAGACTTGCCCACGTATTTTTAAATACGTGACTAAAGGTACAAGCTCTATAAACAAGCACTCGTGCCGCTCATCATAGGGATTAATCGTAGAATGGGCGGTCAAATAAGCAGGTGAGTTCGCACTATGCAAGTCAATAAAGACGCGAGTATCGGTTTGCGGCTCTATGGTAGCGACCATATGGTCTGCCCATACTGTTAACAAACGCTGAGCCAAAAGAATACTAGAACGTTGCATGGCATAGACATTCAATAAATGGTGCAAGCATATCTGACAATATAGCCGATGGATATTATTGGCGTGGCGGGCTACCACCACTGAACTCAAATCTGTATGAGCAATATGACGCTGGCAAGCAAGATAGTACAGCTGATTGAGCGTGGACCATAGTAAAGGGGGCGACTTTTGGTAGCAAATAGCCTTTTCGTTCAATAATTTCTGATAAATGAGCAGTGATTGATAGATCGCCACTGCTAAAGTAGACGGCGGCGGTTTTATGAAGGTGAAATAGCGTTTCCAATGACCGGTCGAAGGCTCGTATTGCCGTTGATAATCTAAGAGCGGACTCTCACGGCATACGATACCGTCATAGACCAAAATACTTAGATAGTACAGCGACTTGACCTGAGCAATATCGTTCAATTGACTGTCGGTAAATGTGCCAGATTCATAAATGTAACGCTTACGTAAAGTAGCAATTAATCGCTCCGATGCGGTCATTACGACACTAATTAACTTAAGGCGCAGCTTGTCATTTACGTGAGCCACCATCAACTCAGTGAGTACTTTTTCTATCTGATCAGCTTGCTCTGCTTCGGTCTGTAGTGGCAAAAGCCCTGCCCATTTGAACAGTTGCTGTTCTTGTCCGTCGATATACCGACCTAGCGGCTGCGGTAGCGGTGCCTTAGAAGACAGATATTCTTGAAAAGTCGATAAAGTTATCATCACTATCCTTAGTGATTGCATAAGAGTAACCGCACAAGTCATCAATCGCTATACGAGTACCTTGTGTTGATAGAAGCTGTTGACACAATATCTTAATAGCAGTTAACCATTATTAATGGCAACTGACCTATCAAGACTCTATTAGTCAACCTTTGTTACTAATAATCCGAGCTTATCATAGTGCCTATTTTAAACACCATTGTAAATGTCAATCGGCACCTTAAATGGTCTATTGGGCAACTCTCTCACCAGCTTAGGTACCAAATATCCAGGTAATTCGGACAATAATCGCCAGTGAAGCTCTATAGCTGACCGCTCGTCGCTATCAAAATGGGCGGCACCGGCCACTTTATCTAAAACATGCAGATAATAAGGCAACACCCCAGCGGCAAATAAGCGCTGACTTAACGCCACTTGGCTAGCAACGCTATCGTTAATTCCCTTCAATAGTACCGTTTGGTTCAATAAAGTGATGCCGGCTACTCGAGCGCGCTGTAAGTATTCCAAAGTGAGGGTATCGATTTCATTGGCATGATTACAATGAATCACCATCACAATACGACAACGACTTTGCGCCATTCTGTCTAATAGTGCGTCATCTAGCCGCGCTGGAATAACCACAGGCAAGCGAGTATGCAGTCGAATGGTGGTCAATTGCGGGATAGCGTCTAAGGTATCGAACCACGCAAACAAACGCCGATTAGTAACGTTTAGGGGATCGCCGCCACTTAAGATAACTTCATTAATCTCAGGATGTGCTGTGATGTAGGCAATGATATCTGCTTGTGTAGAGGCGGTTGGCATATTGGCACTATAATCAAAATGCTGACGAAAACAGTACCGACAATGAATCGCACAAGCCCCAGTAATCGTCAACAATACTCTTGATTGATACTTATGAAGCAAACCTTTAACTGGATTGTGCGCGTTCTCGTCTAGCGGATCAGTGATATAACCCGTTACCGCGATTTGTTCTTGTTGGTCGGGTAGTACCTGTTTTAATAAGGGATCATCGCTATCACCAATGGTCATCTTTGCCACAAAAGCGCGCGGGACTCGCAGCTCAAAATGAGCGGGTAGATAAATTTTCGTTCTTAGCGACTCAAGCTCTAGGATGCTCAGCAGCTCATCAACTGAGGTAATAGCTTCGGATAATTGCGTTTGCCAGTTTTTTTGTGTGATTAAATGGTTTATCATGACAACCTACTACCTGTGCCTAAAATCCGACATTATACGCTGTTAGTGAGCATCCTATCAAAGCATAGGAGTCGACACTTAAACGCTTAGCATGACAGCCACTTTTAGCGCAGATGTTCCCAATCCAACTATTAATCATAATTATTGCTAATAATCGTTTATTATGACTGTTGATAACAATTAGCAACCCTTAGGAGTCTCTTGTGGCAAGTTTTTCTACCAATGAATTCAAAGCCGGTCTAAAAGTGATGCTCGATGGCAACCCTTTTTCCATCGTTGAGAACGAGTTTGTCAAACCCGGAAAGGGCCAAGCATTTAACCGCGTGAAAATGCGCAATCTACGCAGTGGTAGAATGTTAGAGCAAACATTTAAGTCAGGCGATAGCCTAGAGGCGGCTGATGTCATAGATACTGAAATGAACTATCTATATAACGATGGTGAGTTTTGGCACTTTATGGATCCTGAAAGCTTTGAGCAGTTACAAGCAGATAAAGTCGCAGTCGGCGATACGCTGAAATGGCTCAAAGAAAACAGCAATGCCTTATGCGTGATTACTTTATTCAATGGTGTGCCGTTAACGATTACCGCGCCTAACTTTGTCGAATTACAAATTACTGAAACCGATCCTGGCGTACGCGGTGATACCTCAGGTGGCGGCGGCAAACCAGCCACTTTAGAGACTGGTGCTGTGGTACGTGTGCCGTTATTTGTGCAACAAGGAGAAGTGGTGCGCGTTGATACCCGTACTGGAGATTACCAAACTCGAGTCAGCTCGTAGTCTCTATCTTGAGGCCTCTATCTTAGGGTAGTGGGTTGATACTGGTATAAAATAAAAGCCTAGCCGTCAGATAGAAGGTTAGGCTTTTTTATGGGGTGAGTAAAGTTAATTTGATGCCGACTGTTTATGCATAAGCCAATATTGTACTAAGGCATTCAGTTGTTCTTTTTTAAACGGCTTAGTGCAATAATCTTGCATGCCAACCTGTAGATACTTTTCGCGCTCACCGTCCATGGCGTTAGCGGTCAGAGCGATAATAGGCGGTAGCACTTGAGGATCATACAACTCATGCAGTTTAATTGTCGCTTGTACGCCGTCCATAATTGGCATGTGATGATCCATCAAAATTACGTCATAACGCTCAGGATGCAAGGTGAAGTGTTCGATAGCTTGTTGGCCATCGGTGACATGAGTGACCGTATGACCACTCTTCTGGAGCGCTTTTTTAGCAATAATGGCGTTCACATTGTCGTCTTCAACTAACAGTATATGACCGGCAAGCTGCGGGCTGGAGCCGTTAACTATATTATCATTTGAAGATTGCCACGTCTCGTATTGCGCCTCGTCAATAGTGGGTAACGGTAACAACACCTTAAACTTGGTACCCGCACCAACCACACTATCGACCATAATTTGACCACCCATCAGCGTCACTAAGGACTTACATACAGACAATCCAAGACCGGTGCCACCATAAAGGTGATGGGTGGACTTATCTGCTTGATTGTAAGCATCAAATATCGCCTCTAACGATTCTGATTTAATACCGACGCCTGTATCCGTTACCTCGATACATAACGTCATCGCATTGTCACCCACCAAGTCAGAGGATGTCCTATCCGAATCGTTTACGTCGATGGATTCAGGACAGTGGCAATTGGATTGATGCTTAACATCGATACTGACACGCCCACCTTCGCGCGTAAACTTAATAGCATTATTGACCAAGTTTGCCAAAATCTGTTTGAGCCGTACCGGATCGCCTTTTACATAAGGCGATAACGACTCAGTATAATGATAATCTAAAATCAGTCTGCGCTGTCGTGCCTTGCCGGCAAATAGGCTGACAACTTCATTACATAAAGTAGATAAGTTCATTGGAATAACATCAATGGTCATTTTTCCAGACTCAACTTTTGATAAGTCCAAAATACCATTGATAATCGCCAATAGATGCTCATTTGAGACTTTTATATTGTCCACATACTCTTTTTGCTCATGACTAAGCTCAGTATCACTCAGCATCTCTACCATGCCAATGATACCGTTCATGGGTGTCCGTATTTCGTGGCTCATATTAGCCAAAAACTCTGACTTCATCTCATTATCGTGCTTCGCCTGACGCTGCTTTTCTTGTAGTTGTAACGAATCTGCGGCCATTACCGCAAACTGGGCCAATAACTGAGCCTGTTTATCATCAAAGGTATGGTTAGGCTGCATATCCATTAGGCACAAGGAGCCTAAACGATAGGTCGTATTGTCTTCGTGTAAGATAATCGGCGCGCCCGCATAAAACCGCAAAAAGGGAGATTCGGTAATCAAGGGATTTTGGTTAAATCGGCTATCACGTGACAAATCCGGCACTACGAACACTTCATCAGACAGCACGGTATAATTGCAGATGGCTGACTCACGCGCGGTCGTACAGATATCATCGAGTCCATGAGGGGATTTTAGGTATTGCGTCTGCTCATCCATAAAAGTAATGGTCACTACTGGCACGTTAAAGAATAACTTTACCAGCTCAGTCAGACGCTCAAATGCAGGCTCATTCTTGTTATTGAGTACTTGGTAATGATGAAGCTTGTCGATACGAACGTCTTCATCTACCGCTACTGGATAACTATATATAGACAAGATGCTCTCCATAAATCAATGTTAATGACAATACTAATGTCAATATCAAACGCTAGACTGAATGCCTACCTGCTTGGTCAATAGTTGTAGTGCTTCACTGACCATAACCATCGCTATGACTGAGGTTACCACCACCGCTGACCCATAACCACCGCACTGTAACCCGCCCGCTTGACAACTTTTATCCATCCGTGGCGGCTCTGTTGAATAGACACACTTAATGCGAAACCTTTGTTTTAAAGCGCTATTTATCCCCTTCTCAAAGCGCAGTTTGTTACGCAGACTCGCTAATAACGGATCTTGGTAGCTGTCTCGTAAGTCGCTGACGGTAATCTGGCGTGGGTCTATTTTACCCCCAGCACCACCTGCACAAATCAGCTTTAGTTTATTAAAACGACAATGCAATGCAATTGCAAGCTTCGCATTCATATCGTCAACACAGTCTAAGACAACGATAGGCTTGCCTTCCACAGCTGCAACTTTAGCGTCAGGGCGACTGGGCAACAGTGCTGCTACATTATCGATGCTCAAGAAGTCATCAATCAGATGTAACGTTACTTTTGGGTTGATCTCGCGGATACGTGTTGCCATCGCCGCAATCTTGCTTTGTCCAAAGGTACTGTCCAAAGCAGGCAGTTGTCGATTGACATTGGAGGCGACCAACACATCCAAATCAATCAAAGTAATGGTCCCGACTGCCGTTCTTGCCAACGCTTCTGCCGCCCAAGACCCCACACCCCCTACCCCAATAATATAGACATGAGCAGCTGCAAAGCTGTCAACTGCCTCCTCGCCATAAAGGGTTTGTGTTCCTTTAAAGCGACGTTCATATTGCTCAGACGCTATATTTGGCTCATCATGACTTAATGGCTCATGGCCTGATGATAAGTCAGTTTCGTCCGGTTGAGTGGCCGATGATTGCAATTGTCGTTGTTGATTCATAACAGATTAAAAGCTCTTTGGATGGGTTACGGTTGTTATTTATAGTTGCTACTGCTAATTGCTATCTACAGTTACTGTTTATAATGACTGTTTATAATGACTATATCGGATAAGTCCATTTGGTTTGCAAAGCGTCGCAACTGTTTTGCCATAATTGCCGAGCAAGTTCAGCTGGAGACGTATCAAGCAATTCACTCAAACTTAGCAGTACCCATGATAAATTAGCCGGTACGTTTCTATTGTGCGCTGGCGCGTCACCCCACTCATCAAGTGGACTTTGCCCAAGCGCTGACTGGCTGTTGTCTGAAGTTTGACACATAATAGGCGTCATGTCGGGGCAGTCAGTCTCTATTACCAAGCAACCAATACCATGGCTATCAACGGCTGCTTGAATAGCACAGCGTAGTTTCTTAGCATTAGGATTGGTCACTTGACCAGTAACACCCAGCTTAAAACCCAAGTTCACAAAAGCCTTAGCCTCTTGTACGCCACCACTAAAACTATGGGCAATTCCGCCCAATTCATGAGCATCGTAATCGTGCGCTTTTAATAGCGCTAGCGCTTCGGCATGGGCTTTACGAATATGCAGCATAACTGGCAGCTGATGGGTTACCGCCATATCCAGCTGAGCGTTAAAAAAATGCTGCTGCTTCGCAAATATCTCAGGCTGTTTCATAATGTCGGTATAGGTATCTAGTCCAATCTCTCCGATGGCCAACGGACGGTGTTCCTTAAGCATCTGCGCCATAGCGGTCAAGTGAGACTCGGTATGCCGCTCAATATAAAAAGGATGCAGCCCTAGTGCAATATGTGCTTTAGGGTATAAGTTAGGCTGACCCGCTACATTCGTCACAACAGACGACGGCATTGCATTAAATGCTTGTTGGGTATCATATAATCGGTCAAAATGTCGATATAAATAGCCAACCAATACTAAGTGACGGACACCGCGGTTGTAGGCTTGCTGCGCCTGAGTCTGTCTATCGCTATCAAATACTGGCGCATCAAAATGAGTATGCGTATCAACTAGAGGAAAGGTAACGGGCAATGACTTATTAGCGATAAGCGGTGAGTCGATGGCGGTCATTAGCGGACTCCACGGTCGGTAGCTGGTTTATTAGTAATTTTTTTATTAGCAGCTGTATTGTTCTTAACTACTTTGTTAGCAGCATCTACTTTGTCAGTAACCCGTTTATTAATAGCTATATTAAAGTTTAGAATCTATCGGTGGTTGCACGATATAACGCGGTTTAATCAATCCTTGCAACAATGCATAAGGGACCATCAAGTCCACGGCACCAGTCTTCGCGGTGAGTAGTTCCCCTGACTGGTAGACCAGATGTAATCCCTGCTGGTCTAAATACCATTGCCGCGATAAATGCAAGGGCCAGTCTTCATGATATTTTTGCTCAACATCTTGCAAAGTCAGCCATTCTTTTTTAGCTGTTTGAAAGGTCAATAGCAGCTCATCGGTGCTCACTTTTGGTAGCAAAATATCCTCAATAGTCAGCTGTAGCTTTTTTTGTATATCAAGCATCACATAAGTGACTTGCTGCTGGCGACTGTCGCTACGATGCTGACTGGAGCGTACTGTAAGATAGGCGGTATCTGAACTACTAATTGATGGATCGCTAACTGCTGGATTAAGTACCAGCTCGGTATCGATACGTTGATACATAGGCAACGATTCGACTACCTCAGTACCATATTCAATCTGACTAAATAACATAGAAACGGTTCTTTTAGCCATTTCATCTTGACTGGCAAGGGGTGTTACTGGTGCTAATGCGCGCGCAATAGTTTGCCACATAATACTGGTTAGCCACGGCTGAGCTGGGCTGAATTCTAAAACGTTAAGCTCAAAATACTGACAACTCGTCTGCAGCGCATTGCAATTTGGTTGCCGAGCAATGGCTTGCTGCTTCTTTATATTTATCATTGGAGCGGCAATGCTATTTGTACTATTTGAGGTAACAGCAGGTGTTACTGATGTTACTACAGCGGTTGCTGTATTATTATTGTCGTCATTAGAATGGTCTGCACTGTCAGTAGCTGACTTTGTATTTGCCTGCTGTTCAAACATGGATTGGGGTTGTTGATCACAGCTCAATAGGCTGCTACTGCTGATGGCCAATAGCATACTTAGTATTAAAGGCGACATACCGCATGGCGGCCTATAAAAATTAGAGTACATAATCTTAGCTACAATTTTAACCATTTTGGTGACAAAGAAAAAATAGAAACCATTGGGCTATATCTTCAAACAAACATATGCTCTTGAATTAACACGTTTTTCACCACTTAAACATTCTTCTTAAGCAAATATTAGTTTAAGGGTTAGAGCGCTCTGATTTTCGGCTACTACGCCGTGGTATCAGTAATAAAGCCGTACTGACTACTCCCAACACCAGCCACTTTCTTTTATTTGTCTTTTTTTTACTATTGTTATTCATAGTCTTGCACTTTTGCGGCATTCATTACTGTAAACCTCATTATTTATCTTAACTCGATTATACTTAGGTATAAAAAGGGCGATGTGTATTTGTGTTATGAATACGCAAGACAATGTACAGCGTCACTTTTATTGTGGACACCGTAAATTGTTTACTTGAAATGTTTTTTAAAACTTATATACCTGATTAGCACTAGCGATTTAATGGATAGGTAGTCATATCGCCGCTAGGGCTATCTACTTTGGTAAAACCTTGTCTCGCAGAACCTGATTGCTGATTGCTCTTAGGTACTAGCGGGTTGAGCGGCATTAATTCATAATCGGCACTTACCTTACCATTCCAGCCTTCAGTACCACTTAGTGGCAACTGTTTGATGGTGCCGTTTTTATCGATGACTAACTGTAAGACGCGCATTTGATTGTATTTACGCTCAGTCACGCTCGCGACTGCCCCGCCGTCACGTAAAATAGTGGGCTGTAAAAATATGATTAAATTGCTCTTCTGGGTATTGTCATTATCGGAGCGAAACAGTCGACCAATCAGAGGTACATTGCCCAAACCGGGGACTTTTTGTTGACTGGTAGTGCTGTTATCACGCATTAAACCACCGAGAGCGATAGTCTGTTGGTCGTCTGCTAAAATGGTGGTATTAATAAGGCTTTTATTGGTAATCAAACCGCTGGCATTGCCAATACTACTTGGCACAACTGAAGACACTTCTTGCGAGACCTCTAAGCGCACAGTACCGTTGTCGCCAATATGCGGGATGACATTAAGGTTGATGCCGATATCTTGGCGGTCAATAGTCTGAAACGGGTTGGTTGAGGAGTTGCCGCCAGTAGTAAAAGAGCCCGTGACAAAGGGAACGTTTTGACCCACTAAGATGCTGGCTTTTTCATTATCTAAGGTTAAGATAGACGGCATAGATAATAGGTTAGCACTGGTACTAGAGTCCAGCGCTTGCAAAATAGCCCCATAAAACTGAGTGTTGCCATCGCTGTCTTTACTGCTATTACCAATACCCAGCAAGGCACCGGCAATGGAGCCGGCGGCCGCGCTAATGCCAGCGCCACCTGATAAAGCCGCTGCCGCAAGAGTTGTCGCACTAGCACCGGCATTACTAAAGTTCACTACCCCATAGCCACTGTTGGCATTACCCAGCGCCCATTGGACGCCAAGCTGGGTGGCATCATCCCCTGAGATCTCAACGATGGCCGCTTGAATTAGTACTTGTGCGCGGCGATTATCAAGCTGATTGACGGCATCTTCAATCTCAAACATCAGATCAGGCGATGCATTTACGATGACCGCATTTTGGGTTTCATCAGCAATAATGCTAAAGGGTCGACCATCAACTCCAGTACCTGACCCACCCGCACTGGCAGGAGATGCAGCTGCTGAATTACTACCACTAAGCGCATTAGTAGCGTCATTATTTAAGGCGGCACCCGTACTGCTAGCATCAGTTAAAGAGGCTGACTTTAAAGTCGAGCTGGCACCCGTACTATTGATCGACTGATTGGCAAGTAAACCGCGTAGCATTTCTGCAATATGACTGGCGCTCGCATATTTTAATCGGAACACCCGCAGACCACTTAACCGCCGCGTAGGCGTTGTGTCTAACTGGTTAACCATTTCTTGAACTTTGGCAATCATTTCAGGACTGCCTTTGACCAGCAGCCTATCACTAGAGGTATCGGCAATGACTTTGAGCTGATTACTACCTTGGGCCTGTGTCCCGCCCACGCTCGTAACAAGGGCGCTGATCAAGTCCATCATACGTTCGGCATCGACATGGCGTAGCGGTATCACTCGCAAGCTGTCATTGACATTACTGTCTAAATCACGGATCAAAGCAGTCAATTGGTTGAGACTCTCGGCGCGATCGGACAATACTAAAGCATTGACCCCAGGGACGGCAGCCGCGTGGGCGGACTGCGGCATCAGTGGTCGGATGACGCCCAGCACTTCGGTAGCTTGGGTGTTGGTCAAATAAATGACTCGGGTTGCTAATGCCTCACCGACACTATCGCCACGCAAATCAACCGCAATACCAGACTGCTTGGCAACGTTATCCGGTACCAGCTTAATAGTCGTGCCCGAATCAATCGCGGCAATACCATTGACCTGCATCACACTCAAAAACAACTGATAAATCTCATCACGGGATAAGGCACGATTGGAAATGACAGTCACGTTGCCATTGATACGCGGATCAAGGACAAAGTTTTGATCGGTAATAGTTGCCACTTCATTAATAAAGGCTTTGATGTCAGCGTCTTGTAAGTTGACTTTCCAGCTTTCAGCGCTAGCAAAACCTGCGGTGGCCGCCCATAGTGGTAACGCTAAGCATAGCGGACGGCACACCCGCATCATACGATGCAAAATATAGTGCAAAGGAGTTTCTGAAAATTTATGCGAACTTACTATGGTCATAATTACCTACTGTGATGTCACTCAGTATAAGATGAAATATTGCTAAAAATAGCGCTACCGAGCTCTAATTATTAAATCCTAATAAGCGCTCTAAAATTGCTGGCGAATAGTAATCACTTGCTCACCGCGCTGTACTTCGATTTGTGCTTCGCCTGCTTGCTGTATTTGTTGTAATACGCTGGCATCTTGTCCTGGATTGTTTCCGACACTTTGACCATTTACAGTCATTACCCGATCGCCCGGCTCAAGTCCTAAGCGGTTGCGTAACCCTGACGGCATGGCAGCAGTGACTTGATAGCCATCGCCTGATGCCATCACACCCATACGGCTCAAATAGCTGGCTGGATTCTCCTGCAAGGCTGTTACCGCCTCACCAATAGCAGACTGTGGGTTGCTTTCATTAGCGGGATCAGCCGCAGAATCAGTGTTATTGTCAAGCGTCGGCGTAGTAGGAAGCATATTATTGTCTGGCAGACGCTGATTGCTTACCGCGCCTAGTGTCTTATCGCTTTGATCAAGCAGTAGCGCATCCGCCATTCTGATCACTGTTTGCTCATCAGCGGCATCAGCAATGATGACCGCATTCCAATCTACTGCGATTAGGGTATAGCCACTGTCTTTTAGACTGTCACCAATCCGATAGTTTTTTACCTCACCATCCACATCTAATAACGCTGAAGACAGACTGGCTGGCGTTGCTAATAGTACGCCTTTTAATCCTACATTAGGCGGTGGTAGTACAGCCGCAGCAATAGGCTCAGGATCAGCAAAAATGGCAAACAGACTACTGTTATTAGTGCTGGATCCAGTGGAATCTTGTAGAGGTAATAACGGTAATTCAGGCGCGACCGGTGCTGCCAATAACAGCCACAATAGCCGCGCTGCCGCCCAACATAACCAGCCAATCGCCAATAATAAAAGCCAACCTGATGCGCGATTGAGGGTATTGACGACTGGTTTTAGGCGTGTGATTACACTTATCATCTAACGCCCCCCTAATCCTGATAGCAATGGCTGGCGCACACTGACCACTCGGGTATCTTGCGGCGCTTGCCCGTTATACTCTGGCATATTCTCTAATAGACGCTGGGTCAAGCTCACATCTAGCATATTATCGCCATCGATATACAGATCCCCTAAGCGCTTGTCTTGATTATTTAACAGGTTAATATGCAGCACATTTTTACTGTCTTTTTGCTCGTGGCTTAGCTGAGCACGCATCGCCGGCATAGTGATATAAAAGGTTTTACCGCCACTAGGATAACCTAGCTCACCGCCGACCCAAGTCAATTGACCCTCGGCTTGAGTGAATCCGGAGGCGTTTTTATCTGAGCCTTTGTCTGATCTTGATTGCCGCTGTAATGACACATTATTAACTTGAATAGGTGTATTTGGCAATTGCCAATCGACCACATTGGCCAAGGTATCCGGAGCAATTTTACCGCTCATATCATTAATTTGCCATGAGCTGCGACCTATTTTGACCTGCCCGTTAAGCCTAGTCTGACCCGTACTCATATCAACCTCTGCGCCGAGCTTCCCTAATAATAGCTGCCACGGCTGCCACGACCACTCAGCGGCACCAGTAAGTGGCGTAGCGGATACCGGTATCTGCCAAATAGCAGAGCCTTGCCATAAGTTACCTGACACGTGCTGTATATAAGGCGACTGTGGCGCATACTTTTCTACCACCCATGCTGCTGGCATCTGCAGCAAAGCAAATAGCGCAAATAAAACCAATCCAAGCAGCCACCACAGCTTACGGGGACGCTTAACAGACGACGCAGATACTTGTGGCACAGTTATATAACTCTTATAACAGACAAAAACGTCATTATCATAACAAACAATGACCTAAAGATGACAGAAAAAAAGCCAGTATCTTTTAACCAAAATATTGGCAACAAAGATACTGACTTTTGGGTGCTTACACTTTCATTTAATTGAACGGCTTAATGTCTATTGTTATAGGCAAAAAACACTATAAGCAATAGGCTTTGTAGTCAGCCGTATAAATAAGAGCATTTGAGGTGCTGAAATTAAGGTGTCCAACTAAAACTATTCCAATAAAATAGCGTTACAATAATCTTGTATGGCTATATTGCAAAATCTTCAATATTGCGACCCGCGGCTAGAGCTTCAACCAACCATGTCGGCTTACGACCGCGACCGGTCCACGTCTCTTCGTTATTATCAGTGTTGCGGTATTTAATATTGCGTTTTTTCTCCAGCTTTTCACCAGCTGCTAGTATCTCACTGATCGTACTGTTGCTCTCTTCTGCAATTTTTTCAAACTGCACATAAGCGTCATATAAATTTTGATGCTGTTTTTTGGCAATCAGCTGCTGGGCATTTTCAGTAATAGCACGCAGCTCGTCTACGTTTAAGCTGTCTAAATCAATTGCATTATTCTTAGTCATAATAACCTCGGTCTCAAAGTAATGGGTATAAAGCTCAATAGATTTTTATAACTTATCAAGGGTTGAATAGCTGATTAGACTTCTTGCAGAAGCAAAATTTATATCTGGTCAGCTCATAATAAAAAAAATACGCTTATAACAACGTGTCACTAGTATAAATTTCTCTTACGTGATGTTCGCCAGCGTGACAGAGGCTGCAAAAAAACTGTCCCAATAGCACAGTATAGTCGAGCCACTTTAAAACGAACACAGTATGGCTGGAAGAAATTTTCGAAGCCTCTGGAGTGACGCAGTCACACAGCAAGCTAGAAAAATTTCTGCCAGTTATACGAAACTATGTGTGTATCTACTTTATTTGGTACTGACTATACTATTGATAGCTATCAATTTTGATAATTAAAACAATCTCAATAAGGATTGATTCAATCTAATCTATAAATTTTATTATCGTATAAAACATCTTTAGTAAAGATCGCAGATTACCATAATATTTATCCTTAATGAATAATTAAATACAAATAATGATATTTAAATTTTTGAATGTTCCGCCTATTAATCTAGATAATATGACTTTGTATCTATTCTATAAATATCTAATAATTATTCATAGTTTCATAAGTACTACTGCGAACAGAAGCTTATAAAATAAAACCACTAAATACTTATAATTTTTATATAGTTAATACAAGACAAAATAGATACTCTGAAGTTTAAGTGCGGCTGGTAAAAAACTTCTTACTTACTATGCAGCTGTGCCATTCGAGAAGCTATAAAAATTTCTCTCAGACACACTGTATCCGTTTTAAAAGAACCAACTATACGTCATAAAACATTAGTAATTTGGCTTCGCTTTATTTCTTGAAAAGGAATAAGCATATAAAGAAAAACCCTGCAATAGCAGGGTTCTATAGAATATTCTTTACATATAGGTCTAAGGTATATCCTAGAACGGAATGTCATCATCTACTGGGCCATCGGGCATGGCATTAGACTTACTTGCTGAAGCAGAATTTGCATTCGGTGCTTGAGCAGGCGGATTAGAATTATTAAACGAATTTTGCTGGTTGGGTGAGCTTTGGCTATTGTTGCTATTAGCAAAGCTATTTTGATTATTACCACCTTGCGGGTTGTTTGACTGCTGACCAGCGTTGTTCTGGTTATTTTGACCACCTTGATAGCCCTGACCGCCCTGGCTGTCTTGACCACCGCCACTCGCGCCATCTAGCATTTGCATTTGTTCGGCTCGAATTTCAGTAATATAGCGATCTTGTCCACTTTGGTCTTGATATTTGCGCGTCCGCAGACTGCCTTCGATATAAACCTTACTGCCTTTACGCAAGTACTGCGCGGCAATTTCACCCAGACGATTGAATAACGCGATGCGGTGCCACTCAGTAGCTTCTTTTTTCTCACCGCTTTGTTTATCTGTCCATTGCTCTGAGGTCGCAACCGAAATATTGGTCACGCTACCACCGTTATTAAACTGACGTGCCTCAGGATCTGCACCGAGGTTACCAATGATGATGACTTTATTAACACCGCGCATAATACCGTCCTTTTACTTATGAATAATCTAGTGAATAGTTTTAATAAGACTAACTAATACTATCAGTAATACCGTTTTACTTTATACAAGTTTTACCTAAATATCTAGGGAACTTTGCCTAACATGCGACACTCTTTGTCGTGCACCATCAAGCCTTCTGATTTTATAGCTACAAACAAAAGAGATTCATTCTTTCGGCGTGTTAACTGGCCTGCCAACTGTACTTTGATAAACTTTATAGAGGTAAAATACTGTTATCAGCCACAGACGGAAAACGATGTATAATCAGTTCAAAATAAAAGAAATACGTTCATATCAACGTGCCACTGGTATAAATTTTTTTGGCGTGCTGTTCGCAAGCGGGACAGAGGCTGCAAAAAATTAATTCCAGTAGCACTGTATCATTTTTAGATTGGATCGACTATATTTCTTGATAAAGCCCATGTTTATTTATTATTGCGATGCATACTCAAGGTCACGCTACCTAACTCAACCCCATATTTTTTCATTACTGAACGGTTGAGCATGACATCTTTATTAATTAAATACATCCAATCATCGAAATTTACGTTATAAGTTTTACCATCGACTGGCAGCTCTAATAAATACTGCCAATGCAAAGTATTACCGACCACCTCTCCTGTCGCCTCACCAATAACGTCGCCTGCTACCCCTTTCCATTGCCCATCAGCTTGCTGAGTCAGCCGCCATATACGCTGTGACTTTGTTCCATCTGCCCAAGAAAATTTTTCATCTAAAACGATGACATTATCACCTTCATGAGTCGCATCAATATCGACATAAAATCTTTTTTTGACCTCGCCATTGCGTCCTTGAAACATTCCCCAGCCATCGATTTGACCTGAGAAAAACTGATGCATATCAAGCGTTGGCGCTGTATTTTGATAGGTCTGAATATTTTGCGTGGCACAGCCAGAGGTCAGTAACGTTATTGACACTCCTAAACCTATGCCAAGCTTAGCTATCGATTTAGTTATTGTTGTTGGTGATTTTTTAACCGGGAGATTCTTAGCAGTCAGTTGTTTAGTAGGCGACTCTTTAATACATAAATTTTTAGCGACAAACATACCGGACAACTTATTAAATTTACTCATCTTAATTCCTTTTTAGATTGAGAATAAAAGTTATATTTTACTTGTTAGTTGCCATAATTATAACTTAGGTTGTCTCTTAAATATCTAGGGGGCTTTGTGCAAGATGCGATAGCTCTTGTCGTGTCGCATCGGTCAGTTTGGTTTTGTCGAGCTTTAAGTAAGCCACTTGTTCTTTGGCCATGACCATCAGCTCATCAACCCCCTCTATCGCCATCATTTGCCGCGACCAATCTTGGATATTAATATTTTTAGGAATGGTTACGGTGGTGCTTGACAAATACGGTGGCTGCGCAATAGGAATAATAAGCAGTAGTGCGGCAGCCATTATGACCGCTAGTAGTCCCCATGCCAATACATTAGGCTGGTTCAATAACAGCCCACCCATGGCTCCGCCGACAAATGCACCGAAGAACTGACTGGATGAGTTGAGGCCCATTGCCGTCGCTTTATTAGCAACTGGGGCACGTTTAGATATCCATGAAGGAATGGTGGCCTCAAGTAAGTTAAAGCCCATAAAATAGAGCAATAGGCCCAAGATTATACCAATGCCCACGTGACTGCCAAGCGCCAGCAAGACAAGCGAAGCCGTCATTAAAGCAATCGCCCCTAAGAATACCTGGCGCATCTTGCGTTTTTTTTCGGCGATAATAATAAAAGGAATGGCCACGGCAAAACCAATAAATAGTAGCGGTAAATATACTAAGCCTTGCTGGCGCACGGACAAATCCATCACATCTGAGAGTTGATGCGGTAAGATGACAAATATAGCGGTCATAGTCAGATGCAGCGCAAAAATACCGATATGCAAACGGTTGAGGTCACCTATTTTCAACACATCAGATAGCTGCTCACCAATCGACTTATTGTCTAGATTGTGCTTAAGCACACGCATAGGTGATGGCACCACCCATAGCAGTAGCATTGCCAGAAATGCAAAGCCAGCGGTCAACCAAAACAGCCCTGACATACCAAGCGAGCCTACTAACAGCGGCCCAAAAGCAAAGGCCAGCATAATAGAGGTAGCAATGGTCAATCCCATGGTCGCCATCGCTTTAGTACGCATCTCCTCACGGGTAACATCGGCCAGTAGTGCCATTAATACCGCAGAGACCGCGCCACTACCTGCCAGCGCCCGACCGATGATAACTTGATAGATATCGGTGGCGTTTGCCGCTATGATACCGCCTAGCGCGAATAATACTAAGCCGAGCATAATAATCGGCTTCCGCGGAAACTTATCAGCAGCAAGACTCATTGGTATCTGAAAGATGGCCTGCCCTAGCCCATAAATGCCGACCGCCAAACCGATTAAAAATGGCGTGGCATGGGTATAACTGTCTCCATACACAGAAAATACTGGCACAATCATAAATAAGCCAATCATACGCAAGGCAAAAATACCACCGACCCCAAGAATTGCCCGTTTTTCTACGCTATTCATACTTGCCTCACTGGTTCAACATGGAACGATTGACTTCTACACTTTATCGCAAGGTAAAACGGCGCTATCTTCGCGTCTGTTGATCGATAATATCCAGAACGATATCAAGAAAGAAGCATGATACACATTGACCGCACTATCAGCCCAACCCTAAATCAAGCCCCATAGTATAAAACATTCACTGGTTGGTTGCCGAGACTTTTGTCTCAAAGTTCTATTAAGTCTCATCTATCCTGAGTCTGTCATTTAGTTCGATAATTTTGTTACTAAGTGCATCTCATAGGCACTGATACCTTGAATAATGCGTCTAGCATGACAATAAAGTAAGACGTTGCTAATAGCCTTAGACTGCAAAATTTCGTTACTAGAGTGGATTCAAAATAAAAGAGAGTCCCTTACAACAACGTGCTACTGGAATTTATAACAATAACTAATAGTCTTATTTTATTATCAACGCTAACGTATTCGACATGCAATGAATCGCCATAAGACCCATTGCTCAAAACATAAAATCTAGTATTCAATGTATGGTTCAAAAGGCATCTCAAAACCACGCCTCTGAACACCACTGAAAGTCTAGGATTGTTTATTGCCTTTTATCTATTTTATTTAGAACTAACTATACCTATGTTGGTCTTAACAACCCTTTTAGCAAATAGGAAACTTGTAAACGATGGCACATGATCACATCGCAGTACGCGGCGCACGCACTCATAATCTAAAAAACATTGACCTAGACATTCCACGAGATAAGTTCGTAGTGATTACCGGCTTATCTGGTTCAGGTAAGTCTTCTTTGGCATTTGACACTCTTTATGCTGAGGGGCAACGGCGTTATGTCGAAAGTTTGTCGGCTTATGCGCGCCAGTTCCTATCACAAATGGAAAAACCGGATGTCGATAGTATCGAAGGATTGTCACCAGCGATTTCTATCGAGCAAAAGTCAACCAACCATAATCCACGCTCAACGGTCGGTACGATTACCGAAATTTATGATTACTTGCGCCTGCTGTATGCGCGTATCGGTACGCCGTATTGTCCGGAGCATGGCGAACCTATGGTGGCGCAGTCTGTTACCGAGATGGTCGATCAAGTCATGGCGCTACCGGAAGAGACTAAGCTAATGATCTTAGCGCCCGTTATCCGTGAGCGTAAAGGTGAGCATACCGTACTGCTTGAGCAACTGGTCGGGCAAGGCTTCGTGCGCGTGCGCCTTGATGGTAATGTCTACGATATGGACGAATTGCCAGCACTCGAGAAAAATAAAAAGCATACCATTGAAGTGGTCGTTGACCGTTTTAAAGTACGTGATGATTTGGGTAACCGGGTTGCGGAAAGTTTGGAAACCGCGCTACGTTTGGGTCAAGGACTGGTCACTCTACATTATATGGATGGTAATCCCAAGCCTGATGGTAGCGACAATCAAGTCATGTCAGCAAAGCACAGCTGCCCCGTTTGTGATCGCGCGGTATCTGAGCTTGAACCACGGATGTTTAGTTTTAACAATCCGTATGGCGCTTGCCCTGCCTGTGATGGCTTGGGTAAACGTCAGTATTTTGCAGCTGAAAAACTGATTACTCTTCATGAAAAAAGCTTAAACCAAGGCGCAATTAACGGCTGGGATAAACGCCATGCTTATTACTTTGGCCTATTATCAACCGTTTGTCATCATTTTAAAATTGACATGGATAGCCCGTGGCAAGAGCTGCCTAAAGAGCAACAAGACTTAATCATGCATGGTTCAGGTAAGGAAAAGCTAACCTTTAACTTTACCGATGAGCGCGGCCGTAAAACTAATAAAACCATTCCTTTTGAAGGCGTACTACCCTATCTAGAGCGCCGTTATGCAAAAACCCAAAGCAATCTAGTACGTGATGAGCTGGCCAAATATCTAGCAGATACCACTTGTAACGTTTGCGATGGCGCACGTCTAAATGAGATTTCACGTAATGTGCGAGTAGATGACCAAACCATCGCTGAGATCGTCAAACTGTCTATCGGTGATGCGGCTGATTATTATAAAACACTTAAGATTGGTGGTCACAAAGGTGAAGTGGCCGAAAAAATCTTTAAAGAAATTAATGAGCGCCTGAACTTCTTAGTCAGTGTCGGTCTTGATTATCTGTCATTAGCGCGTTCAGCTGAAACCTTATCTGGTGGTGAAGCACAACGTATTCGACTGGCCAGCCAAATTGGTGCTGGTCTGATGGGCGTCATGTATGTGCTTGATGAGCCGTCAATTGGACTCCATCAACGCGATAACGACCGCTTGCTTAAGACCTTAATGCGCTTGCGTGATTTAGGCAATACGGTGCTGGTAGTTGAGCATGACGAAGATGCGATTCGCCACGCCGATCATGTCATTGATATTGGGGTCGGTGCTGGCGTCCATGGCGGTGAAGTGATCGCTCAAGGAACAGTAGATGACATCATGGCATCCAAAGAGTCACTCACTGGACAGTATATGTCTGGCAAGATGAAAATCGACATTCCTAAGATTCGTCATCAACCAAAAATGATCGAGGTTGAAGTTGAGGGTAAGGCAAAACCCAAAAAAGTACCGATGACTATTGAGCTAAAAGGCGCAACCGGTAACAACTTACAAAACGTTGATTTAACCTTACCCATTGGCATCATGACTTGTATTACTGGGGTTTCAGGCTCTGGTAAATCAACCCTGATTAATCGTACGTTAATGCCCTTGGCAGCGACCCAGCTGAATAATGCATCGACCCTTATCGCTGATAAATTTGATAGTATTAGTGGTCTTGAGCATTTGGATAAAATGGTCGATATTGACCAGAGCCCGATTGGCCGTACTCCGCGTTCAAATCCAGCGACTTATACTGGCGTATTTACTCCAGTACGTGAAATGTTCGCCCAAACTGAAGAAGCACGAGCGCGTGGTTATAAACCCGGACGCTTTAGCTTTAACGTAAAAGGCGGGCGCTGTGAGACTTGCCAAGGTGATGGTCTCATCAAGGTTGAGATGCATTTCTTACCCGATATGTATGTGCCGTGCGATAGCTGTGAGGGAAAACGCTATAACCGTGAGACCTTAGAGATTCGCTATAAAGGCAAAAGCATCGCTGAAGTGCTCGATATGACTGTTGAAGACGCCACTGAGTTCTTCTCCGCTATTCCGGCTATTCATCGTCGCCTGCAAGCATTGGTAGAAGTCGGTCTCAGTTATATTCGCCTCGGTCAATCCGCACCAACGCTATCTGGCGGTGAAGCTCAGCGGGTTAAACTAGCCCGTGAGCTAGCCAAGCGTGATACCGGACAGACCCTCTATATCTTGGATGAACCAACCACTGGTTTGCATTTCCATGATATCGCTAAGCTGCTTAATATTCTGCATGCACTACGTGACAAAGGTAATACTATCGTGGTCATTGAGCATAACTTAGACGTCATCAAAACTGCGGACTGGGTGATTGATCTTGGCCCTGAAGGCGGTAAAGGTGGTGGTCTGATTATCGCTGAAGGCACCCCTGAAGAAGTCGCTGAGACTAAAGGTTCGCATACTGGTGAATTTATGAAACCAATGTTAGAGCAAGCGATGAAAGAAGCGAGTTAATTAGATAATAGTTGGATAGTGTTTGAAAGGCTACTCTTTAGGGAGTGGCCTTTTTTGTTGGGCAGGTTTAGGTTCAATGGTAGTATAATTATTAACTTAAGGACATCTACAAGGTAGTTAATAATGGCAAATGTGGTGAATATTGAAGAGCGACTTTTAGATATTATTAAATCAGGAAAATCTTTTGCTGTAGCGCTAACAGGTGAATGGGGTATTGGTAAAACCCATCTATGGAAAAATTTTCGCGATAAAAATAGAGGTCTCTTTTCTGGTAAGAAATATGCTTATATCTCCTTATTTGGTTTAGATTCGTTAGAGAGTCTTAAATTAGCAATCGCTACTGAAGTGCAAACAGATGCAACTGACGACTCACCTTTAAATGTTGATATTTCAAAGCACTTTAAGAAATTATTTGGTTTCGTAGGTGGTGGCAGTATTGGTGCATCAGGAGATATGCGCTTCGGTATCAATATTGGTAATAAACTCATTACTAATATAGTCAATCCACAATAAAACTAGTACAACCCATATCATGAAACAGTTTAGGTAGATTATTCTCCATCCAGCCTTGGCGTAGAAATTTAGCTTGTGCCCATTTTTTCTCAATAGGGTTTAAATCAG
>Ga0307486_1000429_pt1 | contig 39251 bp, 35 predicted proteins | sample CBIW02metaG_FD_203663 | JGI IMG/M metagenome (GOLD analysis project Ga0307486, IMG submission 203663) | Sea-ice brine microbial communities from Beaufort Sea near Barrow, Alaska, United States - CBIW 0.2 | ecosystem: Environmental > Aquatic > Marine > Coastal | place: USA: Alaska | collected... | reverse complement strand
TGGCTCGTCGCGGGATCACGCTCGACGCCGTTGTGGAGGCGGCTCGTCGCACTCTGGGGCGCGAGACGCGTTGACGCTCTGCCAGTTTCTGGCGGTTTTGATACGGTAATCAGGTAGCTGCAACGACGGCTCCCGACGACGGATCAGTACCGGGTACGCGCCGACTGGCCAAGGAGACTGTTGTGTACTGGCTTGTTTTGATTCTTTCTGGCGTGCTCGAAGCCGTCTGGGCTACCGCCCTTAGCCGCTCCGAGGGCTTCTCTAAGCTGTGGCCGACCGTCATTTTTGCGGTTGCGTTGCTGGTGAGCATGGGCGGGCTCGCCTTCGCGATGCGCGAACTCCCCATCGGCACCGCCTACGCGGTGTGGGTGGGAATCGGCGCCGCGCTGACCGTTGCCTACGCGATGGCCTTTGGTACTGAACCGGTGTCGTGGATCAAGATCCTGCTCATCATCGGGCTCATCGGATGCGTCGTCGGGCTCAAGCTCGTCGACACGGCGCACTAAAGACATCCGAGCGCCCGAAGCTTGGGGGGAGAACTAGTCACTAACGCGGAAGAGGCCGGATGCTCCGCGTTCGGCATCCGACATCGTGTGGGTGATGAAGGGGTAGTTCCCGGCTTCCGGGAACACCAGCTCAACGAATCCGCCCTGTGCGGGATGCAGACCAATCGTCTGAGATCCGCCGGTGCCGGTGCTGCCGCCATCTTTCAGACGATAGTCACCCTCCGAATAGACGGAGTCGAATTGGCCACCGACAATATGGAACGAGCTCGGCAGGTTGGGGCCAGCATCCAACACCCAGGCTCGAACCCGTTCACCAACCTTAGCCATCACGGGGTCATGCCGGTATTGGTTTGCGTAACCATTGAAGACCACCAGATCGGGGTCTTGGGTCTGCACCTTCGCGGCATCCGCCGACGCCCCCTGCGGCCCCAGGTAGAGCTCGGACTGCACGAACAGGAACTCACGATCCACCTGGGGTAGGCCCGGCGGATCGATGATGACGGCCCCAAACATACCGTTGGCGATATGTACCGATATGGGCGCTGTCGAGCAGTGATAAAGCCAGATACCGGACCGATTAGCAGTGAAACTAAAGCTCAGGCTTTCGCCGGGGTCGATCGTGCGCATGGGCTGGTCTGGGGCAAGCGAGCCGGCATGGAAGTCAATCGAATGCCCGATCCCACTTTCATTCACGAGCGTGATGTTGAAGCGGTCACCAACGTTACCGCGCAAAGTGGGTCCGGGAGCTGTCCCGTTGAAAGTCCACAATGTCTGGGTGACACCGGGTGATATTTCCGTCTCAACTTCCTTGGCCGACAGCGTCACATCGTGCACCGTGGCGGACCCTGCCGGCTGAAGGGTGGCATCTCGGGCCATGAAACCGGGTGCGGGTTCCGCCATCAGGTCAAGATCTTCAGTAGCTGACGGCCCGCCGGAACCATCGTGGTCATGTTCCGTCGACGACTGGGTGTCATCTGCCGTTCCGCCCGTGGCAACAATGGTGAGCACCATGCCCATCTGCCGGTGTCCCGCAACGGAACACCATCCATCCAGCCCGCCGACAATTACGCCGGCATCGACGGTCACCGTTTTCCCCGCTGACACCCGCCCGGAGGTTGCACCGTTCTCCAGCACAAGATCATGCGTCACGGTGTCGACGTTCGCGAGTTCAATCACCAGTCGGTCGCCGACGGGAACGTCAATAGTGGCTGGCGTGAAGCGCATGTTCTTCATGGAGATGGCGACGGTAGTCGTATTGCCGGTCGGCTCAACAGTTGATTCGCTCACCACCGGGGCCAGTCCAGCAGATGCCGGGTCCAGGGCGATTCCGAAGGTGATTGCCACCATCAGAGTCCCCACCGCCAGCAGTACCGCACCGCTGTGCCGCTTCGGTTCACGAGGTGTGCGCTCGGTTGCGTCGGCCGGAATGGTCGGGCCGCCCCGCGCCTTCTTGCCCGCTAGCACCGACCGGATCGCCAGCACCACAAACGACAGCAGCACGACAAACACCACAAGCGAGACGACCACCGCGACCAGACTCGGCACGGGCAGCAGGTAGATAACTATGCCGCCGTTGATGAGAACCACGCGGAAGAGCGCCCCACGGTCGAGTTCGGCCGCTGATGTTCTCGCAGAGGCAGGCCCGCCGCCGAGAACCACAGGGAGCAGATAACTGAGCGCGCCAAGCAAGATTTGGGCAGCAAACCCCACCGCAAACGGCGCGACCAACCAATCAAGCCCATCGGCGGCTGCTTCCCAGCTCGGGGCGAGCACTACTATCACTCCGAGGGCGACCGTGCACAACAGCAGCCAACCAGCTGCCGCCGCTATGCTCCAACCGGCATATGTGGTTGCGGGGGCTGCCCGCCACTGACGGATACCCTCCCTCACAATGAGACCGAAACCGGCGACATAGCTGAGCACCGCCACTGCGACAAGCGGGAGGATCCCCGCGATACTGCCGGCAACGAATACTGCAACCCCACCAAGCAAGAGCGGAAGGGCACGTTTCGCCGAAACATCCGTTGTCTCGCTGACTCTGGTGTGCAGAACGGTCGGCCACAGCAAAATGACCGTGCCGATGACCGTCAAACCGACCCAGCCGAGAAGATTCGCCCCGAGGTGACCCACCACGAGTCGGTCGTGAAGTTCCGGGGCGAGGGGTGCGCGTGCCAAGATGACGCCAAGCGAAACCCCGACAGCAAGACTGATGCTGGCGAAGACGTAGTAGCGCACGAGAGGCGCAAACCGTGCAGGCAGCCCTCCGCGGCCTTGGAGGATCAGGCTGGCCGCATGCACGAGCGCATTCAGGCCCAGCAGAATGCCGCCAGCAAGAACGAGAGGCCAAACATCGGCCACCATCCCGATGACGACAATGACCGCCCCCACGGTGTGAGCCGACAACCGTACCCCGTGAAAACGCCGCCCACCCCAGGCCGCGCGCCGCAGAAGCGTGTCGGCAAAGTGTTGACTCCACACCAGGACGGCCGTGCTGACCGCCCCGAGCAGCAAAAGGTGCAGCATCAACCATCCACCGACAGGCACGAAGCGGTGGATGACAACCACAACGGCAGCGGCCAGAAGCCACAGCCCAATCAACGAGTTCATCGCCAAGTACCACGATCGGCGATTCACGATGTCACCCCACGCTCAGTGGTGCGCGGCGCACCGGCAACCGCGGATGCTACAGCGAATACAACGAATATCAGCACGGCGATAATGTTCACCGCACCACCCCACTGCACTACTTCGGCGAGATCCCTACCGTCCCCGATGAGTAGGCGCGCCACGAGCGACCCGTGCAGAAGCGCCACCGGAAAGTAGAAGAACCGCCGATACGGTAGCGGGCGGCGGATGACCGCAGGCAGAATTACCGGCGCATGCGCCATGATCATCGACATCACAAACCCGAGGAACACAGCATGCAGCACAGCGTCATAGCCGGCGCCGGAAGTTACCGGTCCAGCCACCAGCCAGATTCCGCCCGCGACCAGCAGCCAAGCGTAGCCGAGGAGCAAGCAGACGGCCATGTATCGGGCAAGGCCAGCGGAGTGAACCAGGCGGGTGGCAACGTCATGATTGAACAACCAGAGGACTATCACCAACAGGGCGACGCCAAAGAGCGGATAGCCAATATCCGGCCAGAGCGGAGCGGCGAGCGCTGTCATTGACAGGGCGACACTGCGGGTGAAAGCGGAACGTTCCACTTTTTCGTTCACGGTAGGTGAGACGCGCGCCAACTCGAGGCGTTCGCCAAAAATGGTGAGCACCAAGAACGCAACCATCGAGGGGGCGATGAAGGCAATGAGTGCGCCAGACAGCCACAGGATCACGGATACGAGTCCCGACAGTGCCCCCAACACTTGAATGGCGGTGGCCATGCTCGGTTGCCGTGCCCATACCACTCCGTAAATGGCGAGGAGCGCGACAAGGCCAATCACAAAACCAAACTGCCCGACTGCGATTGGGAGCGTCGAGAGCAGAGCAACGCCGCCGAGCCCCAATGCCAGCGGTGAGGTGAACCCCCACCAGCGCCGGGCAGCGACTGCCCGCTCAAGCACAACGAGAGTGCCGATGAACGCGAAGACCATGAGGGGTGCGTGGATGAGCGGAAGGCGTTCCGTAGTGACTGGCGCGGGAAGACCGAGAAGGAGAAGGGCCGCATCCAGCCCCGCGAGGAGGGCGATTCCACCAGGGATCACGAACACAAGCCGCCGGATGAGGAGACTACGTTCGGAGGCACGGGTGCCTTCTGTGCGACCAGTCGGGCGCAGAACCGAGCTCATGATCGCATCCTACTCTCAAGCGAATACTGCTGATGTTGGCGGGGTCCACCGACCACCTCGCTACACCAAGATTTGCAACGGTTCCTCGAGAATGCCCTTCACGTCGCGAAGGAAAGCCGCAGCCGTCGCACCATCGAGTGCACGATGGTCCACCGTCATCGTGATCTTCATCTGAGACACTTCCACCGGTTTTCCTTCCCGCAACATCAGCATCGGGCTGGCCGCACCAACGGCAAGGATCCCCGCTTCCGGTGGGTTGATCATGGCGGTAAATTCGTCAATGCCAAACATCCCCAAGTTGCTGACCGAGAACGTTCCCCCAGACATCTGGTCTAACGACAGCGTGCCGTCGCGTGCCTTGCCCGCAAGCTCCACCACTTGCGCGCCAATTTCACTGAGCGTCTTGCTGTCGGCGTCGGCCACCACCGGAACCAGAAGTCCGGCATCCGTCGCCACCGCGACCCCCACATTGATTCTGCGGTGCCGAAGGATGGAGTCATCGTTCCAGGACACGTTCACATCGGGGTGCTGCCGCAATGCGGTCGCGATCGCCTTAATGATGAAGTCATTGAGGCTGACCTTCATCCCTCGGCCGGCAAGACCGCGGTTAACCTCGGCGCGGAGAGCTAACAGTCGTTCGACATCGACGACATTGGTAAGGAAGAAGTGAGGAACCGCCTGACTTTCGCTCAATCGACGCGCGGTAACCTTGCGGATCCTGTTGAGAGGAACAGTTTCGGAGCCAGAGGTCGAATCGGCACCGGGGTCAATGCCTTTACCGGAGTCAGATTCAGGTTCAGCGCCGGGCGCCGTCACCGTGGCGGTTGTGTTACGTGCTGGGCCTTTGGCCTCGACCGCAGCATCAATATCCGCACGGATGATTCGCCCCTGCGGGCCCGTACCCTTCACCGCAGAGACATCGATGTTGTTGTCGCGAGCGAGCTTGCGGGCGAGAGGCGACATTCGCAGCTTGTCTGCGCCGGACGATGTCTCTACGGTTGTTGATTCTGGTGCCGCAGGCTCCAGCTTTGACTCAGTCTTCTCGCCCTCAGCGGAGTCCAGCTTCTCTCCGGGGGGAGACTCTGGAGCATCGGGCGCATCCTCGGCAATGGATTCGGATTCGACGACGGGCTCAGGTTCGGTCCCGATTGATGAACCGTCACCGATGATGGCCACAGCCTGCCCGATGGGCACAACGGTGCCTTCTGCGACCAGCTGCTTCTCCAGAACACCGCTCTCGAACGACTCGAGGTCCATGGTGGCTTTGTCGGTTTCGATCAGAGCGAGCACGTCGCCCTTCCCGACCGGATCACCAACCTGTTTCAACCACTGAGTAAGTTCCCCCTCCTCCATGGTGTCCGAGAGTCTGGGCATCGTCACTTCGGCCATCGTTGCCTCCTACTTCATGAACCGCGTTGAGTCGAGGGTCTCTTCCACGACCCGGACAAGGTCAGCCGCGCTCGGCATCGCAGCGAGCTCTAATGGTTTGGCATAGGGCAAGGGGACTTCGGATGCTGCCACTCGGCGTACCGGGGCATCTAGGTAGTCGAAGGCTCCCTCGCCGATAGTGGCCGAAATTTCTGCGCCGATGCCATAACTCAGCATGTCGTCTTCGAAAATCACCGCACGGCTGGTTTTACGTACCGAAGCACAAATCGTTTCGCGGTCGAGGGGACGCAGGCTGCGTAAGTCGACCACCTCAATGGAGACACCACGTTCCTCAAATTCCTCCGCAACGTGCAGTGCGGTCACCATTCCTCGGGAGTAGCTGACAATGGTCAGGTCGCTGCCGGGTTTAACAACAGCTGCCTTCCCGATCTCGGCGATCTGTTCGCCATCCGGAACCTCACCCTTGATGTTATAGAGAGCAAGATTCTCTAAGAAAATCACCGGGTCGTCGTCTCGGATAGCCGCAGTGAGCATCGCCTTTGCCTCGGCCGGCGTCGATGGCGCCAGTACTTTTAGACCGGGAATGTGCGCATACCAGACCTCTAAGTTTTGGGAATGGGTCGCCGCCAACTGCTGACCACCACCACCAGGGAAGCGGATGACCAGAGGAACCTTCACCTGCTGGCCAAACATGGCATGCATTTTGGCCGCATGGTTCACAATCTGGTCGATCGCCACCAAACTAAAATTCAACGTCATGATTTCGACAACCGGGCGAAGCCCGAGCATGGCCGCGCCGATCGCCGTTCCCACGAAACCTTCCTCCGCTATGGGAGTGTCAACTACCCGCTTCGGCCCGAAGTCGGCGAGTAGGCCCGCGGTGATCTTGTAGGAACCGTCGAAGACACCGATCTCCTCACCAATGAGGAACACATTTTCGTCGCGCTCCAGTTCAGCTCTCAGAGTTTCGTTGAGCGCCTGGCGGTAGGTGATTACCCGGTTGGTGGTGCTCATGACGCCACTACCGGTTGTCCGGGAAGTTGCCAAGGAAGGTTAGCCACGGGGCTGGCATAGACACCATTGAAGAGCGTGTCGATGCCCGGGTCGGGACTCTCGTCAGCGAAGGTTACCGCCTCGGTAACCCTGATCTCCGCCTGAGCATCAATATCGTCCGCATCAGCTTCAGTAAGGATGCCCTTGGTGATCAGCTTGTCGCGGAACGCGGGCACCGGATCGTTCGCCCTTGCCTCAGCGGTGTCTTCCTGTGAGCGGTAACGCCCCGGGTCTACAACCGAGTGGCCTTTGAGGCGGTAGCTCATCAACTCAAGGATGCTCGGTCTGCGCTCCTCGCGCGCCGCCCTCAGGGCTACCCGTGCGGCATCCCGCACCACAACCGGATCGTCGCCATCCACCCGCACACCCTCAATGCGATAGGCGCACCCCCGCTTGTAGAGATCAGGTTCGGCGGATGCCCGTTCTACCGTTGTTGCCATGCCGAGTCCGTTGTTGATGATGACGTAAACGATGGGGAGATCCCAGAGTCCAGCCAGATTGAGCGATTCGTGGAAGGCGCCGATGTTTGTGGTGCCGTCACCGAGCAAGCACATCACCGCCTCCGATTTCGGGCCCGCGTCGCTCCGATACTTGACCGCGAAAGCAGCACCCGTTGCGGGAGGAATCTGGCCACCGACGATTCCATAGCCCCCGAGCATCCGCTTCTCCATGTCAAACATGTGCATAGACCCGCCCCAACCGCCTACAACACCGGTCGCCTTGCCGAATAGTTCGGCCATGACGGCTGAGGGATCCATCCCGCGCATGATGGCGTACCCGTGGTCACGGTAGGTCGTATAGAGGTAGTCGCGATCTTCTAGCGCTGCGGTCAAACCAACAACAGTCGCTTCTTCGCCGAGATTGAGGTGGCAGTAACCGCCGATCTTAGCGCGAGCGTACATTTCATTCGCACGCAACTCGAAGGCACGCACCAGAGACATGCGCTTGTAGTAACGACGCAGCAACTCCGGCTTCTCGACGGTTGGCTTCGATTTGCTTCCCCGTGGTGGTTCTGTCACCGCTGCCCCCCACTTTCGGACGATCCATGTCCTCTGACCATACGCCCGCTCTCAGGCGGCCTCAAGACGCGAACAGTTCCCGTAAGCCTCAGCCGTTAGGTCTATGGTGAAACCATGTCTGTCGAACCAATCCAACTGCACGCCACCGCACCTGCGACCGCCGAGAATTCCCCGCCATCCGCGAGCGCATGCGCGTGCGGCCATGCGGAGGAGTCGGAAATTGTGCTGGACACCCGCACAATTCCTCATGCAATCCGTCATGCCACAATCTTCGGCGCACTTGGTGCCATCGCCCCGGGGGTCAGCCTCGATTTGGTGGCAAACCACAACCCCCTCCCGCTGCTTTCACAGCTTGAGCAGAACCAGCCGGGTGACTTTGTCGTCACCTACCTGAGCGATGGCCCAGACGAGTGGACGCTGCGCTTCACCCGCAACTGAGGTAGGTGACTCAAAAGCCCCTACCCCTTGGCAAACTGGCGGCCAATGGCGTCTAATGGAGTATGGCTCAACGTCAGCCCTCTCACTACCGAACTCTTGCGTCGCTCAGCAGGATCAACCTGCTGCACGAGCTTCAGCAGCACGGCTCCCAGACGATAGGCAAACTCGCCAAAGCGACCGGTTTGCATCACAACACCGCGCGGGAGCACCTTCACCGCCTGATCGATGCGGGTTTTGTGAGTTCCGAACCGATCCCGGCCACTGCCAAGGGTCGACCCACAATTTTGTATAGCGCGGGAAGCGCTCAGTCTGGCGAGCAGCGCACGAACCTCGCGAGAAAACCGTTGCCGTTGCGTGAGGTCAACGGAAAAATGGCCGCTCAAAGGGAGCAGCTAGGGGTACTTGACAGCCATATGCTCCGCTGTGGTTTCGATGCAATCACCGAAGTTGGCTCCCAGCAGGTGGTCACGCATGATTGCCCGTTCGCGGAACTTGCTCGCAAAAACCCCCAGGTGTGCCAAGTGCATTTCGAGTTAGCGAAAGACATTCTGCAGCAGGTTGACGGCCCGGTTCGAGCCCGAAGCTTGCGGCCATTCTTCACCGAGAGCGATTGCGTGCTCGATCTCGACCTCGGAACCGACCAGACAGGCGCATCCGAATCCTGATCTGACCAACACATCACGCGACGACGATTGCGCTTAGCCGCATTTGTCACGGTGTTTTTCAGTAGCCATTTTGCGTAGGTGCGAGGATTCTGAGACAGGGGATGCCCGCAAACGAAGGCACCCTCCGATGTGCGACCGGAGCTGCGATGAGCAAGAACAAGAATGTCCGCCCCGTCCCAGCAGGAACCGACGATGTTCTGTCTGATGCGCTCCTGAAACTGGGACGATTCATCCGGCCGGGCGCAGTATCTGAAGATTTACGCTCCGTCTTCTTGAAGGGCGGCCGCGAAGCCGATTCCTTCTACCGCGACCGCTGGTCGCACGACAAAGAAGTGCGCTCAACTCATGGCGTGAACTGCACCGGATCGTGTTCGTGGAAGGTGTACGTCAAGGACGGCATCATCACCTGGGAGACCCAACAGACCGATTACCCGCTGATCGGACCGGATTCTCCCGAATACGAGCCTCGCGGATGCCCGCGAGGGGCCGCGTTTAGTTGGTATACCTATTCGCCGACTCGAGTTCGGTACCCGTACGTTCGCGGCATCCTCCTTGAGGCTTTTCGTGCAGCGAAGGCAAGAACAGGCGACCCCGTGCTTGCCTGGGCCGATGTCACCGAGAATCCCGAAACCTCTCGGGCCTACAAGCAGGCCCGCGGCAAAGGGGGGCTTGTGCGCGCCAGCTGGGATGAGGCATCCGAAATTGTTGCTGCGGCCCACGTACACACCATCAAGAAATACGGGCCTGACCGCATCGCTGGATTCTCCCCGATCCCCGCCATGTCAATCGTCTCGCACGGGGTCGGATCACGATTCGTCACGATGCTCGGTGGAACGATGTTGTCGTTCTACGACTGGTATGCCGACCTTCCGGTTGCATCCCCCCAGGTATTCGGCGACCAGACTGACGTTCCGGAGTCTGCCGATTGGTGGAACTCGTCCTACCTGATGATGTGGGGCTCCAACGTTCCCGTGACCCGCACCCCAGACGCACATTTCATGGTCGAGGCCCGCTATCGCGGCCAAAAGGTGATCGTCGTCTCACCGGACTACGCAGACAACACTAAGTTCGCTGACGAATGGCTTTCGCCGCACCCCGGCACGGATGGCGCCCTCGCCCTAGCGATGGGCCACGTCGTGCTCAAAGAATTTTTGGTCGATCGACGCACACCACGCTTCGTTGAGTATATGAAAAAATTCAGCGACTCCAGCTACCTGATCGAGTTGGTGAAGCGGGAGGACGCCTGGGTGCCAGGCAAGTTCCTGATGGCAGACGCACTCCCCGGCGAGCAGGCCACTATTGCGAACGCCGCGTTCAAGCCTGTGCTGCTCGACCAGAACGCCACCCCGGTGGTGCCCAATGGCTCATTGGGGCATCGCTTCTCTGAGAAGGATGCCGGGCTGTGGAACCTCGACCTCGGCGACATCGACCCCCTTCTGTCAATTGCCGACGCCCCCGACTACGACAACTCGGCCGTCGAGATAGACCTTCCGCGCTTTGACCTTGCCCCCAGTGACGAGCAGCAGCACGTCGGCGGCGCTGGCACGATCCGACGCGGAGTACCGGTGCGTTCTGTAGCGGGACGCACCGTAACCACTGTCTTTGATCTGCTTCTGGCCCAATATGGGGTTGGTCGCGACGGCCTACCTGGCGAGTGGCCCACCGGCTATGACGATGCCTCCTCCCCCGGTACCCCGGCATGGCAGGAGAGCATCACCTCGGTTCCGGGGCCCGCTGCGGAGCGGATTGGGCGTGAGTTCGCCCAGAATGCCGAAGACTCCGAAGGCCGCTCAATGATTTTGATGGGCGCCGGCACCAACCATTGGTTCCATTCCGACACGATCTACCGCACCTTCCTCGCCCTCACAACGATGACGGGATGTCAGGGCGTCAATGGTGGCGGATGGGCTCACTACGTAGGTCAGGAGAAAGTGCGTCCGCTGACGGGCTGGGCGCAGTACGCCTTCGGTCTCGACTGGGTGCGCCCCCCGCGCCAGATGATCGGCACCGCGTTCTGGTATCTCGCAACCGACCAGTGGCGCTACGACGGACTCCCGGCGGACACCCTGTCCAGCGCTCAAGCGAAGGGGCTCTTTAAGGGGCAGACCACTGCTGACTGTCTAGTTGAGTCGGCCAAGCGCGGGTGGATGCCCAGCTATCCAACGTTCAACCGCAACCCGCTCGACATCGTCGATCAGGCCGAGGACGCGGGCGTCGCGCCAGCCGACTATGTTGTCGACCAGTTGAAGAGCGGAGATTTGCGCTACGCCTGTGAAGACCCAGACTCGCCCGAGAACTTCCCTCGAGTGCTGAACGTGTGGCGTGCAAACATTATTGGTTCCTCGGGCAAGGGAAACGAATACTTTCTCAAGCATCTCCTGGGCACCGCCGCGTCGATCCGTGGGGAGGAGTCGGGCCCCGACCGCCGCCCTCACTCCATCGACTGGCACGAGGAGGCCCCAGAGGGCAAGCTCGACCTGATGGTCACGAGTGACTTTCGGATGACGTCCACCACTACCCACAGTGACGTTATCTTGCCGCCGGCCACCTGGTACGAAAAGCACGACCTGTCGACGACGGACATGCATCCGTTCATCCACAGCTTCAACCCGGCTATCACCCCGCCGTGGCAAACGAAGACCGATTTCGATATTTTCCACACGCTGGCGAAGAAGATCTCCGAGTTCTCAGTCGATCACCTTGGTGTGCGCAAAGACCTCGTTGCTTCACCACTACTGCATGACACCCCAGACGCCATGGCGACGCCGCACGGCGTCGTCGTCGACAACCCTGAGCTGATTCCCGGCGTCACGATGCCGAAGTTGACCGTCGTCGAACGCGACTATCCGGCGTTTGCTGACCGAATGGCGGCCCTCGGCCCACTTACCGCCAAGCTCGGCATGGTGACTAAAGGGGTGAAGTACAACCCTGATGTGGAAATCGAGGATCTCGGCCACCGCAACGGCATCGCCGAGAGCGGTCATGCGAAGGGGCGACCGAAACTAGATACTGATGTGCGCGCCTGCGAAATGGTGCTTGCGCTGTCTGGCACCACCAACGGCCGTCTCGGTACGCAGGGGTTCCGGCAGGTTGAGGCTCACACCGGTCAAAAACTCGCCCACCTTGCCAGCGACAACGAAGGTCGCAAGTTCACGTTCGCCGATGTCTCGGGAAGCCCGGTGCCGGTGCTCACGTCTCCGGAATGGTCAGGAAGCGAGCACGGTGGGCGCCGCTACAGTGCCTTCACCATTAACGTGGAGCATTTGAAGCCATGGCATACGCTCACCGGCCGGCAACATTTTTATCTTGATCATGACTGGATGTTGGAGTTGGGTGAGGCGCTACCCATATTCCGGCCGCCGCTTGACATGCATCGCCTGTTCAACGACTCAATCATCGGTTCGACCGCGCCCACCGGGGCGCCCGGATCGAAGGGCCGCGCCGAGGTGGCGGTTCGCTACCTCACGCCACATTCCAAATGGTCAATTCACTCCGAGTATCAAGACAACCTGATGATGCTTACGCTCTCGAGGGGCGGCCCGACAATTTGGATGTCGCCACTGGACGCCGACAAGATCGGTGTTCGTGACAACGAATGGATCGAGTCCTACAACCGCAACGGCGTGGTGGTGGCGCGCGCGATTGTGTCGCACCGGATGCCAGAGGGCACCGTGTTCATGTATCACGCGAAGGATCGCACGATCAATGTGCCCTTGGCTGAGACATCCGGCATGCGCGGGGGGACAAACAACTCGCTCACCCGCATTCTGCTCAAACCCAGCCATCTGATCGGTGGCTACGCGCAACTTTCGTTCGCATTCAACTATCTCGGACCGACCGGGAACCAGCGCGATGAGGTCACTGTGATTCGTCGCCGCAGCCAGGAGGTGGAGTACTGATGCGCGTTATGGCTCAGATGTCGATGGTGATGAACCTCGACAAGTGCATTGGATGTCACACCTGTTCGGTCACCTGCAAGCAAGTGTGGACCAACCGCGACGGTATGGAATATGTCTGGTTCAACAATGTGGAGACGCGGCCGGGTATTGGCTATCCGCGTCAATATGAGGACCAGGAAAAGTGGAATGGCGGTTGGGTTCGCAATAAGCGTGGCCGGCTGAAGCTGAAGTCGGGTGGCCGGCTGAAGAAGCTGATGAACATTTTCTCGAACCCTGACCTTCCCACTATCGATGACTATTACGAGCCGTGGACCTACGACTACGACATGCTCACGACAGCCCCGCAGACGAAGGCTGGCCCGGTTGCCCGCCCTAAGTCGCTGCTCACCGGCAAGGACATGGACATCAAGTGGTCGGGAAACTGGGACGACAATCTTGGTGGCTCTCAAGAGACCGCTCACGCGGATCCGATCTTGGCGCACATGAGCGAGCACGTGAAGATGGAGTTCGAGAGCACTTTCATGTTCTACCTGCCACGCATTTGTGAGCACTGCCTGAACCCGTCTTGCGTATCAGCGTGTCCCTCGGGCGCGATGTATAAGCGTGAGGAAGACGGCATCGTGCTCGTCGATCAGGACGACTGCCGCGGTTGGCGCATGTGCGTCTCTGCGTGCCCGTACAAGAAGGTGTACTTCAACCACAAGACGAATAAGGCCGAAAAGTGCACCCTGTGCTACCCGCTCATTGAACAGGGCAAGCCCACTATTTGCTCGGAAACCTGTGTTGGCCGGCTGCGCTACCTCGGCCTCATGCTGTACGACGCCGACCGCGTGCTTGAGGCGGCGTCTATCGAAGACGAGCATGAGCTTCTGGATGCTCAACGCTCCGTCATGCTTGATCCCTTCGATCCCGCGGTCATCGCACAAGCCAAGAAAGATGGCATTGCTGATGACTGGCTTGAGGCCGCCCAAAAGAGCCCAATCTACAAGCTCATTAGCGAGTACAAGGTTGCTCTGCCGTTGCATCCCGAATACCGCACCATGCCGATGGTTTGGTACATCCCGCCGCTGTCGCCCGTTGTCGATGTGGTTTCGAACAGTGGCGCCGATGGTGAAGATGTGCGCAACCTGTTTGCCGCCATCGACAAACTACGCATTCCTGTCGAATACCTTGCCGGTCTGTTCACGGCTGGCGACATCGTTCCCGTGGAGTACTCGCTCAAGAAGCTGGCCGCGATGCGCTCCTATATGCGAGACATCAATCTCGGCAGGGAAGCGAACGAAAACATTGCCCATGCTGTCGGAATGTCGGGCGAGGAGATGGAGGCGATGTACCGGCTGCTGGCCATCGCGAAATACGACGACCGCTACGTGATCCCGAAGGCCCATGTTGAGTCGGCCCGCGACCTCGAGGACTTTGCCTGCTCCCTTGATACCGATGGCGGGCCAGGCATGGGCGGTGCGCGCTCAACCGGCGACGTTCTGGCAACGGCACGCATCCCGGGTACCCCCATCGATTCGACGGTTGAGAACTTTCAGGCGCTCAAGAATCTCACCGATCCCACTGAACCGTCGACTTCTGGCCGGCTGAACCTGTTGCACTGGAGCGGTCAAGGGCCTACCAACGGAATGTTCCCGCCGGCTGAAGATTCGGCGGCACCGGCATGACCCGCGCCGCGGTCGCCGCTCCCCTCGAATCGCTGACGCTCACCGCTAGCGAGAGGCGAATTGTCCACATGGCGGCGTCGGTTCTTTTGGACTATCCGCACCCCGAACGTCGCCAGCACTATGACGTCATTGCCGAGTCAATCTCGGCGTTGCCAGCGCCAATTCGCACCGACTTTGAGAGATTCTTGGAGGCGGCGGCCGCGCTCGATCAGCAGCAGCTCGAAACACATTTCACCAACATTTTCGACATGAAGCGAAAGTGTTGCCCCTACCTCACCTACTACTCGACCGGTGATACCCGTAAACGAGGGATGGCGTTGGTGAGTTTCATTGAGGCCTACCGTGCGGCCGGGTGGGAGGTCGAAGACGGCGAACTGCCCGATTACCTTCCCGCCGTTCTGGAGTTCTCGGCACGCAGCGACTCCCCCATTGCTGGTGAGCTGTTGGCATCGCACCGCGATGGCATCGAAGTACTTCGTGCTGCTCTTGAGTCGTTCAACAGCATCTACACCCATGTGGTTGCCGCGGTGTGCCGCTCATTGCCAGAAATCGATGATGAGACACGGCAGCGCTACCTGCGGCTCGTGAACGAAGGGCCGCCAACAGAGCTTGTGGGCGTTACCCTCCTCGGTGCGCTTGCGCCGTATTCGCCATCAGGCACCGCGAGTCAGGGAGCACGGGTATGAACGTTCAAGATGTGCTGTTGTGGGTGGTCTTCCCCTACCTTGCAGCAGCGAGTTTTATCATCGGCCACGTACTGCGCTATCGCTACGACCAGTTCGGCTGGACCTCACGCTCCACCCAAATCTATGAAAGCAAACTTCTGCGGTGGGGGTCGCCACTGTTTCACTACGGCATCCTCGGGGTATTCGCCGGTCACGTAGTTGGCCTGCTGATCCCTCGCGAGTGGATGTACGCCGTGGGAATCGACGAGCATGTTTATCATCTGGGGGCCACCTGGATCGGCACAGCAGTTGCGCTCGTGACCATTGCCGGCATGGTGATCCTGCTGGCCCGCCGTGGCGCTATCCGCCGCGTCGCGCGGGTAACCACGGTGACCGATGTCGTGATGTATGTGTTCCTCGTGGGTTCGCTAGCCCTCGGAACTATCGCGGTCATCCAGTTCCAGGTACTTGGTGCCGGCTACCAATACCGTGGCACAATCTCACCCTGGATCCGCAGTCTTATTGTCTTCCAGCCCGACATCGGCCTGATGGCGTCAGTGCCCCTCGCATTCAAGCTCCACATCTTGGCGTCTACGGCCCTGTTCTTGATCTGGCCCTATACGCGACTCGTGCATGCGCTGTCTGTACCAATCGGTTTTCTGTTCCGTCCCTACGTTGTCTACCGGTCACGCGATCAGCATTTGAGCGCACGGAAGCCTCAACGTGGGTGGGAGCGCAGCGTGCGACCCCGGTCACGTCGGGAGAACGCCGCTTACGACAAGGATCGATCATGACGACGGGTCCCCTGCCCGGTGTTGACGACCCTCGTCTGGCGGCGTCGCCATCCCGCGAACATGTCCCATCAGACCCCGTCGGAGCCTGGATTGCAACTCTGGACCCCGGATATTTTGCCGTCGTCATGGCGACAGGAATCGTGTCGATCGGCTCACGATTGTTCGGGCATATTTTGCTCGCCGACGTGCTGCTGGTTGCAACAATCGTGGCATTCGTCGTATTGACGCTGGCCTATGCAATGAGGGCCATTCGGTTTCCCCAACGGTTCGCGTCAACGCTAAGGGCGCCGAGCAGCGCCGTCTCGTATTTCACCGTTGTTGCAGGCACCAACGTACTGGCGACAGGGCTCCTTGCGCATGGAACGTGGCTGTTGTCCCTCGTTCTTGGTTCGGCCGCTTTTCTCCTGTGGCTAGCGCTGACCTATGGCCTCCTCGGCTCAATAGTTCTCGCAGGAAACCACCCGACGCTAAGGGAGATCACCGGAGTCTGGCTGGTGTGGGTGGTGGGAACTCAGTCCGTGGCCGTTTTGGCCACCGTGCTCGCACCGCAACTCCCGTGGAGTATTGGGCAAGAGATGCTCGGAGCAGCGGCCGTCCTCTTCTGGGGTGTCGGTGTAGTGCTGTACCTCATCCTGGTTGTGATCATCTTTCTTCGCCTGTTCCTGATCGAAACAACACCCGCTGAAATGGGCCCAGCGTATTGGATTCTCATGGGCGCGACGGCGATTAGCGTGCGGGCCGCCGCCGGAATCCTCGATGTGGGTACGAGTGATCCCACCCCTCTTCTCGATGCAATGCGGCCATTCGTCTCCGGATTTTCTGTGGTGCTGTGGTCATTCGGAAGCTGGTTTATCCCGATGCTGATTGTGTTCGGTTTGTGGCGCTATTTCGTGCGGCGTTTCCCTTGGTCGTACGAACCGAAACTGTGGAGCATGGTCTTTCCCCTCGGGATGTATGCAGCGGCGACCGGCACCCTCGGGCAAGCCATTGGTTTCGATTTCATGAACCAGCTCGCTGCAGTCTGGGTGTGGTTCGGCGTCGCTGCGTGGGGCCTAGTGGTAGCGCTCCTACTGGGTTCCGCGGTCATGGCAGTTCGCCGTCGATCTCGCGACACACCTTAAGACCCCTGTACGGCGCGAATTATTTCGATGTTGGATAGGCTGGAAGGGTGCTGATCGATGCGATTGTGCTTGCCGGTGGGCGATCCTCGCGCCTGGGTGAGGTGCCGAAAAGGGACCTGCGTTTCGAGCAGCACACCCTGCTTGAGCATGCCGTCGCCGCGGTGAGCTTTGCCCGAGCCACTGTGGTCGTTGGCGATGTCGGAACGAGCATGCTTGCTGCCGCGGTGCTGCTCACCCGAGAGTCCCCGCCCTTCGCCGGACCCGCTGCTGGCATCGCCGCAGGCATCGAGGCACTAGCGTCGGCAGTGCCGTCTACCCCCAGCGACTACACCATGGTGATCGCCTGCGACATGCCGTTGGCTGCCGCAGCGACCGGCGCATTGCACCGGGCCCTGCGCTCGGAGTTGCCAACCGATGGCCTTATCGCCGTTGACGATCAGCAGCGACGCCAACCCCTCGCCGCCCTCTACAACACGGCCAGCCTGACTACGACGATCGCCGAACACCACCAGCGCCACACACTGAGCAACCTATCTGTGTTCCGTCTGATCGACGGCCTGACACTCACCCCGATCGCCGTTCCTGCAGGGTCAACCGATGATGTCGATAATTGGGACGATGCGGCCCGCTTCGGAATCACAAAACCAGAGCCACACCCGAACCCAGAATCAGGGGAGAATCATGACCACGTCGAGTGAAACGCCACAGCCCAGTGACACCTCAACCACTCTCGCCATCTGGTCTCAGCAGTTGGTGACGGCTCTCGATGTGCCCGAACTGGAAGTTGATGTCGACGCCATTTTGGACCTTGCTGCCGATGCGGCGCACGCAATTCTGCGCCCCGCCGCCCCACTCACAACCTTCGTTGTCGGCTACGCGGCCGGGTTGGCGGCCGCTACCGGAGCGAACCCCGCTGAGGCAGTCCACTCAGCAATCGGCGTCGCCAGGCAGCTTTGCGCGACCGAAGACAGTTCAGAACTAGGCACCCCGTGACCACGTCGTCGGGCGCGAGCTCGAAATTTGCGGGCGCAGTCGAACCGGGGCCACCACTACACCGCGACCGCGTCGAGCGTTACAGCAGGCAGCTTCTGCTGCCGGGCTTCGGCGAGCTGGCCCAGCGCCGTCTTGCTAACGCGCGTGTGCTTGTCATCGGAGCTGGCGGTCTCGGCAGCGCAAGCATCCCCTACTTGGCGTCCTCCGGTGTCGGCACTATCGGAGTGATCGATTCGGATGTTGTGGAACTGTCGAACCTGCACCGCCAAGTCAGTCACGGCATTGGTGACATCGGGCGAAGCAAGGTGGCGTCAATAGTTGACACCGTTGCCGCGATCGATCCCCAGATTGTTGTCGTGCCGCACTCGGTGAGACTGACTGCTGATAACGCACTGTCGCTGTTCGCCAACTATGACGTTGTGCTGGACGGGAGTGACAATTTTCCTACCCGCTACCTCACCAACGACGCTGCTGCCCTCTCGGCTATCCCTCTCGTCTGGGGCGCAATCTTTCGCTATAGCGGCCAACTTGGTGTCGCTTGGGCCGCGCAGGGGCCGAACTATCGCGACCTTTTTCCCGTACCCCCCGCACCAGATCAGGCGACCTCGTGTGCCGTAGGTGGAGTGCTGCCCAGCGTGTGCGCCACCATCGGCGCCCTCATGTCGGCAGAGGCAATCAAGGTAATTACCGGGGTTGGCGAACCACTGGTGGGCCGGGTGAATAGCTTTGACGCCATCACTGGCCGCTTCCGCGAACTGCGCTACGGGCCAAGCCCTGACGCTCTCCCCATCACAGGCCTGATCGACTACCAGCAGTTCTGTGGGTTGCCCTCCGGCGAATCGAGCCCGGAGCTGGTTCGCGCCGAAAACTCAGGACACTCTGCAGCCACGCCAACTGTGAACGTGCAGCGCCTGGCCGAGCGGATGGCGGCGAACGAAACCTTGCAACTCATTGATGTTCGCGAGCCGGCAGAAGCGGACATTGCCCGAATCACCGGTGCCGAGCTCATTCCGTTGGGCACGCTCGTCGACGCCATCGAGCAGATCCGCACCGACGTACCCGTGATCATTCACTGCCACCATGACGGTCGCGCCCATTCGGCGGCAGCACGACTTCGCGAGCGCGGCCTCCACAACATCGAAGTCTTGGAGGGTGGTATCGATGCTTATGCTGCCCTCGTTGACCACACCCTTGCTCGCTACTGAGACCACCAGAATGGATGCCGTGCTAGCCCTCATCACCTCCGACCCGATTGACGAAGAAACCCTGCGCCGGGCGGTGATGACGGATGCCGATGGGGCGTTGGTGTTGTTTTCCGGAGTCGTGCGCAACCACGACCAGGGTCGCAGCATCCGCTCGCTCGACTATGAGGCCCACCCGCAAGCACAGCAGTTGCTGGCTGAATGTTGTCAGCGTATTGCCGACGAATCGGGCTTAGCGGTGGCTGCTGTACACCGCATTGGATCGCTCAAGATCGGCGACATCGCCCTCACCGCGGCTGTTGCTTCCGCGCACCGTCAAGTGGCGTTCGACACCTGCGCCCGCCTGGTCGACGAGATCAAACTCACGGTGCCGATCTGGAAACGCCAACACACCATGGACGGCGTCTCGGAGTGGGTGGGACTCTAAACGCCGCTGGCTCCTGCGAGTCCGCTACAGTCCATTTCGCAGCGCACGAAGAAGCTCAAGTCGCCGCGGAATCTCCCCCAAACGTTGAAGCGCGGGGATATATGCCGGGACCAAGTAGCGTGCGAGCAACTCCAGCGAAGAATCACTGAGAAACTCATGCAAGACCGCCGCATCCTTCGGCCCGAGGGTACTCCCAATGAGCATTCCAAGTTTCATGGCGCAAGCAAGATCAATGTCAAAGCCACACTCTTGTACGACAGCAGGGTCAGAGTCCCACAACGCTGCGCCAAACGCGTCGTCATTCAGGTGCCAGAAAAGCGCCAGCCCAATATCCAACCCGTCTTTGTATTCACCCCATGCGGAGCGGTCAACCCACGCCTTCAACTTAAGGGAGGCATACCCCTGCGGGGTCGGTATGAGGCAATCCATGCCTGCCCCAAAGCTCAGCTGGTCTGCCGCGAAATGCACGGCAGACATCCCGAAGACGTCGAATTCGTCGTTCCGCTGCGGATGAGTCAGCCGCCCAGATGGTTCTTCGATGTCACCAAATGGAATGATGTCGACCGGGTAGCCTGAAACACGAAACCGATACTGTGTGTCGCCGAGACGCGTGTAAGCGGCTGTCAATGTTGTGTACTGCGTCCAGTCCCCCAATGCCACGACTATGTCTACATCTGAGCTAGCGACGTACGAGAAGGTGTGTCCGCGAAGGTGGTGGATGATGTCGCGTGCTTCCGCGCCGATCAGCATGAGGCGTTCCGTGGCAGGAAGTCGCAGAGATAGCTCTCTGACCACATCCGCCGCTGGCGACTGTGTGGCGCTCACTGTAAATCGGCTCATGAGACGCGTGTTCTGAATTCTTTTGCTGCCAGCCGAACTCGGGGATCGGTCGAAGCTGCAAGGTCGCCGTAAACGAGCAGCGGCGGCACTGTCTCGGAACTCGGCGGGATCGAATAATCAGCGCGGGGCGCGGTCCAGAACTGTCGCCGAACGAAAACATTCGGGCTTCCGTCGGTACGCCACCTATTGTTTCGAATCGTGGCAACATCGAGACTTTTGGTATAAACGATCAACCGTGACGGCTTTACGAGGTCGGGGACTGCCGACTCTCCGCTAGCCATCATTCCGGCTCGCGGCGTGATCGCGGCATTGGCGTGAAACGTGCCTAGATGAAGCGTTGGCGCAAGATTCCCAGGATATGCGGCCACCCACGAATCGATCAGGCGTTCTCTCCGACCCTGATCCGCTGGCCAGAGATCCCAGTCGGACTGAAGCGCGATCACAGTTGATTGCGCGAGGCCAAGTGATACACCAGCGCATGTGCTTAGTTCGCGCAACGTCGCGTCGAGAAGTTTGGGCCACGCGAGCAACGCGAATACTACCTGCGCTCGTTTAGGGCTGGCGAGGTTGTCGGTTCGGGCTTTTTTGATTCCTAAGTCGTTCGCCTCGATTGTGGTGTGGGGTTTTGTTTTGCTGCGCACGTCAATTACCCAGTTGGGAGACGAAAGGTGCACGTTACCTGCGTAATCGACGAACTGCACTCCTGACCGTCTCAGAGCTGCGGCGGTCTTTTCGTTGATCTGTTCAGTGATGAAAAGTGTGCCCGAAGGGTCATCGAGGATTCGCGGAGAGATCATCGAGAGTGTCACTTTTGGGGCGATGCTGGCAACGAGTGTTTGCTCATGGCCGTTTCTGCGAAGCGTGATTTGCGCACTTTCGGGCTCAATCGCGCCTGTCTCTAGGCTCACGGTGAACCCGATCTCTTCAAGGCGTGCCTTGGTGAGATCTAGAGCTTCTGTCGCACCCATGTTTATCCGTTCATTTATCTGTCCTGTTCAATATACTTGAACAGAGTGAAAAATTGAACATGATTTATTAGTCGAGCCCGTCAAGTAGGTTCGGGTCAGTGTTCGCGGGCTTGCGTCGAGGTTTACGGTCGTCGCGAGTTTGAGGCCAGGTGACGCCGGCATCCGCCAGTTCTGTCATGGTGGTGACCTCGCCCGCGAGAATTTCTTCGAGCAGAGTCACCTGTTGCGGCTCCAAAGATACGAGTCGCGTGAGCACGGTGAGTAGTTCGGTGAATTCGAGGCTCCACTCGTGGGGCCAGTCGGTCACGTGGATGTTGTCGAGTGGGCTGGTTTTCTTGCCGCCGGGGTTCTTCTTGCGGTATTTGAACCAGCTGCCGATGACGTTCATGCCGCCGACCGTGTAGTCGAACACAGCCTTGTCGACCGGGCCCCATACGCCGTTACGTGAACCGTCTTCTCCGGTGAAGTAGAGCTCGTGCGTTACCTCGTCGAACAGGTGTTTGATTGGCAGCTCTTTGACGCCCTCTTGACTGAGCGGTTGCAGGGTGTTCGGCCACGTAGAGCGCACATTTCCCTGCTCGCGCCCGGCGTCAACGTCGACGAATGATTCGCCATAAGTGTGCAGCCAGACCACTTCGCGACCTAGTGCGACAGCGCGCTGCCACAGCGCCGGGTCTTTCGTGATCGGAACCCGCACGCCCGGCGTCGTCAGCTCGTCCTTAAAGGTGGCGGTGAACGCCGGATGCGACACCACCCCAGCAATGTACGCGAGCACGTCCTCGTGCGTGATTTCCAGACCGACGGATGCCGCGAGCGCCTCCAGCAGGCCCGGCGCCAGGTTCGGGGTTCCGTCCGGGTGCAAAAGAGGAAGGACGCGGCCTCCCTCGCTCCCCTTGAAGCTGTTCTTGTCTGGGATCAAGGCGGAAAATACCAATGGCAAGCCCGCAAAGATGCGGACGCTGCCTTGTTCTGTTGTGAAAACCTGCGCGGAAACTCTTCCATGCCAAAGGTCTGGCGCTGGTGCATGAAAAAGACGCGCGTCGGCAACGACCCATTGACGATCGAATGATCGAATCGCCACCCGGGTGTACCTGGGTGTGAGGTTGTTCTCCAGATGGAACGGTTCCGAGGACTCCACGACACCGCCTCCACCAAGCGGCCTCTTGACCGCGGTGAGAGTTGAGTCGCGTGTCTCCTTGAAGAGTTCGGACTTTCTCTTCATGTCAGTTTCTTGAACTACTTCGCGCCAACGGCGCTCCAGGGTCGCGCGAAATGGTGAATATACCCACATGTGGCCGGGCTGTGTCCCCGGGCTTACCCAGGGCTTGACGTCGTTCATCGCCGGCCAGGTATCCCAAATACCACCCGCCGGCGTCAGCGCATCTGTCCATCCATCTCGCGCCTTTTGCCATATCGAGCCCAGCTCAATTGACTCGAGCTGCGAGAATTTGTCCGCCTGTGTCCCCGTCACTTGCCTGTAGTGCATTTCGGCTGGCACCTTCGAATCGTGCAACAGCGAGCGCACAAAGATTCCGATAGCCAGCGGCTGCCGCACCCCGGGAAATATGCGGGTGGGAACATCTGGCGTCTGGCCTTCTGGTGTCAGATCGATGATCCAGCCCTCATCGGCCTCGCGCCGGAGGTATTCACGCATCCCCTTGAAGCCAGGTCCGCGAAGGTATCCGGCAGTGGAGATAAAGCAGATAACGCCAGACTGATCCTCGGGGATCGACTCGAACACCTTCCAGGTCGCCCAGCGCCAGAAGTAGATGTACAGGTTCTTCAACACGTACTCCGTGAGGCCATTGCCTTCGAGCCGGAACGCATCCAGCGGCGTGACCTTCTTCAGCTTGGCCGATTTGTCACCGCTGGTCGCTTCGCTGCCCTTCTCGATCCAACCGCCCATGCCTTCGGCTTTGTCCCTATACGGCGGGTTGCCAATGACGACGGTGACCGGAACATCCGCCTTGATCTTGTTCGCCTGGCGTTTGCTCTCCGAAATTGCCCCCATGCCAGAACCCAACTGGGTTTCGGCGGCGTGCGGGTCCGAGAGGGTGTCGGCCACGAACATCCGCATGCCGCCCTTCGGCGGTGCCGCGTCGTAGCTCTTCAACAAATCTGTGGTGCGCAACTCCGACACCGCGTATGAACCGAGCTGCAGCTCGAAGCCGATCAACCTTGATGCGAGCTCGGTGATCGTGCCCGCAACGGCCCCTGGGCCCTCTGACTTCGTCACCTTCTCCGCGACGTGCTCGATGATGGAGTGCAGAAACGTTCCCGTACCCATCGCGGGGTCGATTGTGGTGACACTCGGGTCGAGAAAGCCCTTCGGTTTGCCCAGCTTGGTGACCAGGGCCTCCTCGGCGAGGCGCACCATCTCATCCACTACCTCGTGAGGGGTGTAATAACTTCCGGTCGCCTTGCGCAGTTCGGGGTCATACTCGGCCAAAAAGTTCTCATACAGGTGCAGATACGTGTCCTTGTTCTTGCGCACCGCATCCCACTGCACCGCCCCAACCACGCGACTGAGCAGGTCGATCGTGGGCAAGAAGTCACCCTTCACATCTTGCGTGAGCAGCTGAAGAGCCTTGCCCATGAGTGAGTGGTCAGTGCCCAACTTCTGACCGACCTCATGCAAGCTCGTCGTCGCTAAATCAATATTTTCTGTGCGGGCAAGCAATAAAGCGAAAGTGACAGTTTGAGCGTAGCCGTCCGCAAAAACATCGTCTGTCGCATCCGGAAACAACAGTTTGCGCCAGTCGTTGGCCAGCCCCAGAAACTGCTGCTTATGCTCCGGTTGGCCGCTTTTTACGTTGCTGTGCTCGATCTCGAGCTGCTCGATGACCTTGGTGCGTAGCATCCGCGTAATTGGAGCGATCGTCTTCACGAGCTTCGAGACCGTGCGGATCGGCACTGGCGACCAGCTCAAGAAATCCGTGATGAGCTGCTGGAAAGTCGAATCCGGACTGAGCCCTGAACCCGCAACGTCCAGTGGGCCCCCGGTGAGCTGCGCAACTAGGACAGGCTCGGACTCACTGCGGTACAGCCGCCACTCGCTACCGTTCGTGTAAATCAGGTTCGGCAGATCCTTGAGACGGTGCCACTGATCCTTGTTGTGGCTCTTGAACGTGGCCGGGTCGAGGGAGAGACCCGCCTGCTTCACCTCGATATAGCCGACCACCGCGCCCTTCACGCGCACCGCAAAATCGGGGCGGGAACTGATCTCAGAGAGATGAGCCTCACCATCGAGCTCCGTCTTCTTCCCGATCAGCTCTCCCATAGCCGTCATTAGGTGATCGATCGGAATGCGAAGTGCCTCTTCAGGCTCACCGACGCCAACCAGGCGAGACTTTGTCTCGCTGCCGAATGATGCAACGATCCCAGCTACAGCGTTCTCGAGCATGGCTCTCCCGTCTTACGCTCCCAAGCACCGTGACGGATACTCAGACAACAGTTCCATCTTGGTACATGGTTCCGTCATCCCTTGGAACTTGACGGCCCGGCCACTAGCCGCAGTTGATCACACCGCCCCTCGGGCCGTCAGGACAAGGAGCGACGGCGGTGAGCTACCCGCCAGCAAACGGGGGAAGCACATCGACGCGCTCAGCCAAAGGCTGGTCGCTGCTGCGGTGTACAACATCATTGATCAGGAATGACCCCACCTCGAGCACGCGATGCATGTCTGCACCGTAGCGCTCGCGCAACACCGTCTTGAGTGAGGACAGCGTCGCCGCTGGCTCGAAGGTAAGCACCTCCTGCTCGCAACCCGCAGCCTCAGCTGCCGCCGCGAAATACCGAATGGTGACGTTCATCATCCCGATTTCCTCCCGCATTCTGGCCTCAGCCCCCAATGTACGACATCTCGATTCGCTTACCCGACCGGTGACGCGTACCGGTCTCAGCGCTCCGCAACTCCGAGTAGCGGTCGGTGCGATCTCGCCAGATGTGAGCCATCACCGTAGACAACTGTTCATCGGTGCAGCCTCCGCGCATCAGCGCCCGCAGATCATGACCATCAGAGGCGAACAGGCAAGTAAAGAGCTTGCCCTCCACCGAAACTCTGGCGCGCGAGCAGGAATGACAAAACGCTTGAGTGACACTGGAGATCGCACCAATTTCCCCACCGCCGTCAACATAGCGCCAGCGATTGGAGGTCTCCCCTGGATGATTAGGGGCGATCGCTTCTAGCGGGAACTCGGCGTGAATCCGGCGGATCACTTCCTCAGAGGGCACAACCTCACTGAGCTCCCAGCCGTTGGTGCTTCCGACATCCATGAACTCGATGAAGCGCAATACGAACGGCGTGCCCCGAAAATGTCGCGCCATCGCGACGATGTCCTGATCGTTCTGGCCCTTTTTCACAACCATGTTGATCTTGATCGGACCCAGACCGACTTCATGGGCGACGTCGATGCCGCGCAGCACCTTCGCCACCGGGAATCGGATGTCATTCATCGCCTGGAAGGTGGCGTCGTCGAGCGAGTCGAGTGAGACAGTAACCCGTTTCAATCCCGCATCTTTGAGCGCTTGTGCTTTGTACGCGAGCGCGGAACCGTTAGTGGTTAGCGCGATGTCGAGGCTTCGACCTGCCGGAGTTTTCACGGTGCTGAGCATTGCGACGAGCTCCTCGAGGCCGGTGCGCAGTAGGGGTTCGCCGCCGGTGAGCCGGATCTTCTCCACTCCGTGTGCCGCCGAGATGCGGGCCAAGCGCGTGATCTCTTCGAACGAAAGGAGTTCCTCGCGGGGCATGAACTGGTAGTCACGCCCAAAGATCTCTTTCGGCATGCAGTACACGCAGCGAAAATTGCAGCGATCGGTGACGGATATTCGCAAGTCGTGAAGCGGTCTGCCGCGGGTGTCAGACACACTCCCGGTAGGCGCTTCAACCTCCGCGGGAATGTCCGAGGCGGCATGGAAGAAGCGGGGCGACTCCGCTTTGCGCTCCACTGCAGCCATAGCCTCAGCTTACTGTGTGTTGGACTGACCGACCGGGGCCGGAAGCCAATCGAATCGTCGAATGCTGAGGCCGATCACCGGGTGGATGAACGTGCCGATGCGTACGCCACGACATCCGACGCGTCCACGGCCAAAGAGATCGAGGAACCGAGCGTTACCCCGGCTCCAACCCACTGAGCCGCCGGCAACTCAGCGACTACCCGATCGCCCGCCAACCTAATGCGCACACCAGTCGCAGAGGGCTCCATCGCTGCGACCGTGCCTGACCAGTGATTAGCAGTGCCCCGCGCAGCCGGTTCGTGCTGCAGGCGCAGTGCGGTTGGCGGAAACACGAGCGAAACCGCCGCCCCAGGTCGGAGCGAGTCGCCAACACCCCTAAAACAGCGCCCGTCGTTCGCAATGACAGCGCCATCCGCTCTCACGACGCCTCGCACCAGGTTGAGGCCGACTAGGGATGCCGTGAATTCGGTTGCTGGCTCCCGCATGAGTTCGGACAATCCCCCCGCATCGGCGATACGTCCGTCTTGCAGGATCATCACCTGATCGGCGAGCACAATCGCGTCTGCCACATCATGAGTCACCACGATGGTCGTCACCCCTGTCTGCGCCAGATGCTCCCGCAGGAGGGTGCGCACAGCGCTAGCGGTCTCCACGTCAAGGGCGGCCATGGGTTCATCGAGGAGCAGCAGGTCGGGTTTCGCGGCGAGCGCTCGGGCGATCGCCACTCGCTGCTGCTGACCGCCGGAAAGGGATGCAGGTTTTTGATCCTCGAGCCCAGTCAAGCCCACCCGGCCCAGCCACTCGGCGGCGACACTGCGAGCCTGCTGATGGCGCACGCCTCTCGCCAACTGTCCGAAGGACACATTCTCCAGCGCGCTGAGATGGGGGAATAACAGCGGATCCTGACCGAGAAGACCAACCCGGCGATCGGCAACTGCTACGAAGGTGTCGTCGTCACTCAGCACGCGATTCCCCACCTCGATTCGACCAAAATCGGGCCTAATCTGACCGGCGATCGCGTTCAGAAGAGTCGACTTTCCCGAGCCATTCGGCCCCAGCACCGCCAGCACGGATCCGGCGGTTAGCGTCACCGACACGTCAAGGTGGAAGTCACCGCGACGCACGGCGACGTCGGCGCGCAGTCCGGCCGTCACCGGGGCATCCCCACGCTGCGCCAGCTGCGCATAAGCAGCAGGATCACGATGGCGACGACGACAAGCAGAAGGGAGAGGGCGATTGCCGCATCTTGGCCGACCCCCGCGCCGTTGAAGGCTGTGTAGATTGCCAACGGCATCGTGCGGGTGACACCAGCTGCGTTACCCGCGAAGAGGGCCGTGGCACCGAACTCACCGAGCGCCCGCGCGAAACAGAGCACCGTTCCTGACACCAAGCCCGGCACTACCAGCGGCATGGTGATCCGTCGGAAGATCATCCATCTGCTGGCGCCGAGACTCGCCGCCACCGCCTCGTACCGGGTGCCGGCAGTGCGCAGCGCCCCCTCCACCGAAATCACCAGAAACGGCAGCGCCACAAACGACTGCGCAATGACCACCGCGACGGTAGTAAAAGGGATGCTGATTCCGAAAGTCAGGTTCAGGAATCCGCCAAGCAGCCCGCTGCGACCCAGAAGATAGAGCAGAGCGATACCTCCCACCAGCGGCGGCATCACCAGGGGCAGAGTCGTCAGCGCACGAAGCAGTCCGGAAAGTCGCGGACCCGACCGGGCGATGAGCAACGCGAGCGGCACCCCCACCAGTAAACAGATCGCTGTTGCCGCTGCCCCCGTCTGCAGCGACAGAGTTAGCGCACTGACAGCTTCAGGCGAAGTAATGGCTGACGGCACGCTGCGCCAATCCGCGCGGAAGACCAATCCGAGCAGCGGGAGGGTCAATAATGCCAAGCCAAGCATCGCGGGTAAGACGAGCAGCCGAGGAATAGCGGCGCCAGGACTGGGCTGACGGAATCGCGGTGTTGCTAGTCGGATCGTCATGATGTGCCAAAGCCGTAGCGAGCGAGGATTGTCTGTCCAGCCGGAGAAACCACCCACTCCACGAACGCGTCTGCTGCGACAGAATCGGAAGCATCGCGAAGTACTCCGATGAGATAGGAATTGGCAGCCATGTCGGTTCCTGGGATGCTCACGCCGCTGACTGCCTTCCCGGCAGCAGCCACATCAGTGACATAGACAAGCCCCGCATCCGCTTCACCCGACCGCACCTTGGTCAGCACAGCCGTGACATTCTGCTCTTCACTCACCGGCGTCACGTCAACCCCATCGAGAGTGAGCAGTCGCTCGGCAGCAGCGCCACACGGCACCATCGGGGCACACAGCACAAGTGTGAGATCACCGGCGAGGTCGGCCAACCCCGTAATCCCAAGCGGGTTGCCGGGGGCCACAGCAATCATCAGAGTGTTTGTGGCGAACACCGTGGCCGGACTCTCCAGCAGACCAGCCACCGTAGCCATGGTCGCCTCGTCGGCCGAGGCAAAGACATCAGCGGGGGCTCCCTCCATTAGTTGCACGGCGAGCGTCGATGATCCGTCGTAAACGGTCGGCAGAACAGTCACGTGCGGAAACTCCGCAGCAAATCCCGCCGCGAGTTCGTCGAATGGCGCGATCAACGAGGCCGCAGCATAGATGCGCAACTCGCTGTCGGCATTTCCGCCCTGGCCGTCACCATTCTCCGCTGGCGCGACGACTGTGCACCCCGACAACAACAGCGTCGTCGCCGCAATTGCCACACCCCATCCGGGCCGCACGAACATTAGTCCCCCCGTGGAGTCTCGACGATGACCGTTGTCGCCTTCATCACCGCAACGGCGAGAGATCCCACCTCGAGGCCCAGCTCCCGCACCGCCTCGGTCGACATCAGTGAGACGATCCGATGCGGACCACACTGCATTTCGACCTGAGACATAACGGGGTCACTCAGAATTTCCGTAACGAGACCAACGAGGCGGTTGCGAGCACTACTGGCAGCACCGGAAGGGTCACGCGGGGCGACGGCGATCTCTTTCGCCCGCTCGGCTAGGGCCGCACCTTCGACGACTTGACGACCCGCGGCATCCGTTGATGCCAGTAGCGTGCCGGCCGAAACCCAACGTCGCAGGGTGTCATCGCTAACACCGAGCAGACTCGAAGCTTCACTAATCCGATATTGCGTCATAAAAAAGAATATATCACCGCAAATGAGGAGTGATGGTAGGCGGGCTGCGGGGGTTTACGGGAGCAGCGCTTCCGCCACTAGCTAGAGTTAGGCACATGGCTGGCGCACCCGATAGCACTCCCCCAAGCATCAGTGTCACTGAGCATCGCCAACGCATCCTCGACTCGATTACGCAGTTACCGGCTCGGCTCGTCCCGCTCGCTGACGCCCTAGGTCACACCCTTTCTGTCGACGTGCACGCGGGCGTCGACGTGCCTGGTTTCGATAATTCCGCGATGGACGGCTATGCGCTTCGCCAGTCGGATGCGGCCACGGCCAGCGAGACCTCTCCTGTCACACTGAGAGTCGTCGGCGACCTCCCGGCTGGGTCAGCGCTGAACCCGCGACTCAAGCCAGGTACGGCCGTCCGCATCATGACGGGGGCGCCCGTGCCCGATGATGCCGACTGCATCGTGCCAGTGGAGCAGACGGATGCGGGACTCAACTCGGTACGGATCCACCACGCTCCGGCACTGGCCGCCCACATTCGCCGCACCGGAACCGATATTCGCCGCGACGAGCTAGTGCTGCCCGCTGGGCGAGCTCTCGGAGCCCGCGAGCTTGCTGCGGCGGCGGCCACAGGGATAGCTGAACTCCCCGTTCATCCAGCACCCCGCGTCGGGGTTCTTTCCACCGGCGATGAACTGAAGCAGCCGCATGAACCGCTCAATCGCGGGCAGATTTACGACTCGAACTCGGTGTTGCTGGCGGCGCTCGTGGCTGAGGCTGGCGGCGTTCCGGTGCAGCTTGGTTCGGTGCCAGACGACAACGAACAATTGCATGATTTCTTCGCCAGAAATGCCGGCCGTGTCGACGCCTTCGTCACCTCAGGCGGTGTCAGCGTCGGTGCCTTCGATGTCGTTAAAGCTGTACTCGCGCCTTTGGGTGTGTGGTTCGGCCCGGTACGGATGCAGCCGGGCAAGCCTCAGGGCTACGGCCAGTGGAACCATGGCACCCCAATATTTGCCCTTCCCGGTAACCCGGTGAGTGTTTTTGTGTCTTTCGAAGCCTTTGTGCGGCCAGCACTATTGACCATGCAGGGCCAGTCTGATGTTCTCCGCCCGCGCATCCGTGCCGTCGCCACAGAAGATTGGCGTAGTCCCGCTGGACGCGCTCAATACATCCCCGTGGTTATGGATACCGCCGCCGGCACCACGCGCGTTCGCCCGGCTAGCGGTGGTGGTTCCGGCTCCTACCTCGTTGCCAGCCTCGCCGCGGCCAACGCGCTCGCGATGATTCCGGAAGATGTCACCGAGGTGCGCGCCGGTGACATCGTTGAGGTGGAGAGGCTCAGTGGCGGCCCAGAGGGTGCAACACTAGGAGAACTATGAGCGAACAGCCTTTCACCCACCTTGACGCGGCCGGCCAAGCCCGCATGGTCGACGTCACCCAGAAGACCCCAACCGTTCGCGAAGCCACTGCCGCTGGGTTTGTCCGCTGCAGTGAGGCGATTGTTGCCGCGCTGCGTTCAGGAACCGCACCCAAAGGCGACGTCTTGGCGGTCGCCCGCATCGCGGGCATCCAAGCGGCCAAACGAACAGCGGAGCTGCTGCCGCTGGCTCATATCATTGGCGTGCATGGCGCAACCGTCGACCTTGAGGTCGTCGATGAGGGCGTGAAGATCGCGGCTACGGTGCGCACAGCCGACCGCACTGGTGTCGAGATGGAGGCGATGACCGCAGTCTCAGTGGCAGCCCTCGCGATCGTCGACATGGTCAAGGGGATCGACAAATTAGTGCAGATTGAGAATGTTCGCCTGCTCGCCAAATCGGGTGGCCGCTCCGGTGATTGGCATCGTCCCGCCTGACGGTCCTACCGCCGCAATGTAGCGATCCGGACGAACCAAGACCGCACGGCCGGAGCGCACACTCGTATCGGGCTCAGCGAGATCAGATTCGTTCAACACGATCACTGGCCGCCCCCGCCAGCGCGGCGCATCCGCATCCAGCTTCGCCGCCGCAATATTCGGCTGCTCGGTACCGTTCACGCATACGACCCAGCTGAAACCACTGTTCGGAATCCGATCGTACAAGCGTTCACCATCGCCAAGCAGCGGGTTAGGGAGTCGATGGCCAACACTCCACGTGCCGGCGCCGCGCTCACCACGCTGTTTCGCATAGGAGAGATTGAGCATCCCGACCCCTCGCGCCAGCTTGGCTTGGATGAATGAGCGCGACACAACCAGCGGCGCAACCAGGCTTCGGAATCGATCCGCAAGATACTTCGGCGAGGTCATTATTGCTGTCATACGTGCTACGCCATCAACCATCGCCGCTGCCGTTCCCCGGCGCTCGATCTGATAGGCGGCCAGTAGCTCCTCGGCGTGCTCAGGCGAAACGTGGCGAGCTTCAGCGATTCGCCACAACAAGTTTTGGGCGTCCTGCACCCCGGTGTTCAATCCCTGTCCGCCGACCGGACTGTGGATGTGGGCGGCGTCACCCGCCAAGAAGATCCGTCCGGAACGGAATTCGCCGGCGACTCCGTGGCTGAGGTCGAACTGGGAGGTCCACGAGACGTCGTGCGCGCCAAACGTGATGCCGGCTCGCTCGGCGATGAGTTCATCAATTCGAGCAGCGTCCGCCGGGGCCAGCGTGTCCTCGGCTTCAGTGGTGCTCGTGTTCTGCTTGGCGGTTGCCACCCGGGCGATTAACCGCCACTGGCGGGGCTCGGGCATGGGCACGAGGATGAGCAGGCCATCGGGGGCGAGAAACAGGTGCCCCTCATTCTCGACAAGGTCACACGTGGTCTTAACGTCGGCAAGAAGAAAGGTTGCTCCGGCGCCGGTTCGCCTGAGTGTGATTCCTGCTTGATCTCGAACCGTGCTTCGCCCGCCATCACACCCGATCACCCAGCGCGCTCGGACGATTTCGGTTTCTTCGCCGTGGGAAAGGGTCGCTTCAACAACATTTCCCTGATCGGTCAGCTCGAGCAGAGAGCAGGACCACTCCACCTGGCCTCCGAGACTGGTCAAGTGATTCTCGAGTACTCGTTCGGTGTCGTGCTGCGGCACCGAAAGCCAGAACGGGTAGGCGGTGTCTCCCCACGGCTGGTCAAGAAGGTCGACGCGCACACGCTTATTGCGGTTGTTGAAGTGAAGGTTGAGGGCCGCAAAGGGCGTTCCTGCTGCCCGGATGTCGCGGTCAATCCCCATGATGGCGAACACTTCCATCGTGCGGGCGTGTACGACCAACGCTTTGGAAAACATGCCCCGTTGTGTATTGCGTTCCATGATGCGGACGGTCAGCCCGTGACGAAGCGCCTCCGCCGCGGCGACCAGCCCCGTGGGGCCCGCACCAATAACGAGAACGTCCACATCGGTTGCGTCTTCGCTCGTACCGGCTTGCGCCACCGAATGGGTGGGGGATTGGTGCTGTTTCATCCCCTCATGCTAGAGAAATGAGACAGCGATGTCTAGTTTTTTAGCCGTGAGTTGCCTGAATACCGCTAGAAAATGTTCCGAACACGAGCTCGACGATTTCCGCCTCCTGGCGGCCCTTATCCATTCGCACCGCCGCCGCTAACAGCGCCATCAGCGCCGTGACGACCCACACCACCGACACATCTGGCCTGATTTCACCGGCACGTTGCCCACGCTGAATTGTTGCCACAATCGGCATGAACGCCTCCTGACGTAGCTTCAAAAATTCAGGATCCTGGTCAATGCCCTCCATCAGCAAGGGTCGGAACCGCCCGCTCAAGGAAACAATCCCCGTCACCACCCGGCGAAGCACCTCCAGAGCCGCGCCCTCGTCAACCCGCGCGTTGGCGACCACAATTTTGGCGCACTCCAACGCGTCATCTCGCAGCGCATCCAACAGGCTGTCTCGGTTGCTGAAATGGCGGTACAGGGTCGCTCGTGCCAGTCCGGCGCGATGGGCGACATCGCTCAGAGTCGCCTCCGGATCGAGCGCAAGGGCGGTTGCTGCGGCGTCAAGCAGGGTGCGACGATTTCGTTCCGCATCCACGCGTGGCGGGGAAGTCGCATCCATCACTGTCCCCCTTGCTCGGCGCGAGAGAGCGTCGGCTTCGCATTCTCTCCGGCTGAATTCTAGCGTGGCATCAACCGGTTGAGCTCGGCCACACCACACTGAGCGGGCTCGCAACTGGCCGCTAACGACCCGCCCTGCTAGTGGTCTCTGCCGTCTAGCTGCTCGAGGATGTGCGGGATCAGCGGCAGGAGCACGGCGAGCCCCTGCTCAACAGCCTTGACTGAGCCTGGCAGGTTGACCACAAGGGTTTGCGCTTCTTCGCTGCGGCCGGCGATGCCGGCGAGCCCCCGACTGAGTACGGCCATCGGGGTGTGCTTTGCCCCCTCGCCTCGAAGTAGCTCTGAGATCCCCGGCAGCTCACGCTGCAGCAGTGGCCTTGTCCCCTCCGGGGTCAGGTCGCGGGCAGAAAGCCCGGTACCCCCAGTGGTCAACACAACGCGGGCCCCGGAGTCAATCGCGGTCTGGATAGCGGCCCGAACACTCTCCACCCCATCCGGAACAATGCTCGTCGATGCTGCCAGTCCCGCCGCCGCGAGCAACTCAACCGCGCGCGGACCAGAAGAATCTGCTCGCTCCCCGGCAGCGCTCCGGTCTGAGACCGTGATGACGGCAGCCACAATCACCGACTCGCCTTGTCGATGCTGCAGGCTCCGCTCCTGCTGGTGGCTGTCTCTCATGACAACAACCGTACGACAGCCGGATGCAATGACGTAGGCAATGTGTGGGTGCGTAGCAATACCGCTGCCCGATTTTGTGACGGCTGCTCAGGAAATTTCACTGCGGTGAGGCTAGCATTCCCCTCGAGACCAAACGACAATGCATCGAGAACTATGTGAGGCAAATGTGACTAGTGCGACCCCAAAGCCTAGAACACTCGAGTTGACAGCCGAACCAGTCACCGTATCTTCTCGCCGCCAGACCCCGCTCCGGAGCACGTGCGCGCACCCTCACCAGTGCGCGAAACCGATGCGGATGCGGATCCTCGCCCAAATTCCCTTCTTTGCTGGACTATCCGAAGACGAACTCGAGAGCATCGATCAACGAATGGTCGCCCTCTCGTGGGCCGAAGGTGACCGACTGTACACCGCCGGCGAACCATCCGACTATCTGTATGTGATCGCCGCCGGCCACGTGAAAGCTATTCACACAGCCGGGAATGGGCAGGAGACGATCGTCGATATCCGCGGCCCGGGGGATCTGTTCGGCGGTTTCAGGATTGTCGGTGAGCCCACCTATACCGAGACCGTCCAGGCGCTGGTCACTACGTGTGCGCTGCGAATGGACAGTCAAGCCTTTCGAGGACTTCTGCTCGAACACCCTGAACTCGCTTTGCGTGCGCTCGATGATGTCACCGCACTCTTAGGCGATGCACGCTCCACCGCCAACAAGCAGGCAACATCCACCGTTGCCCAACGGGTTGCCGCCACGCTGTTGCAACTGGCCGACAAGTTCGGTCAGCACGGCGGAAGCGGAGACGGCACGCTGATCCAGCTTCCGCTGTCTCGGGCTGATCTGGCCGCGATGACCGGGTCAACGCCAGAATCTGTCTCACGCACCATGAGTCGGCTGCGAAAGGACAGGATTGTCGACACCGGCCGCCGTTGGACTTCCATTCTCGATCGAGACAAGCTTGCCGCCATCGTCGCCACCGCCCGGTAACTGCGGCTAAATGACGCTCATCATGGTGCGTCGTGGTTGGTCGCCGTACGGTGATGAATACCCCAGCACGTGGGGCAACATTCACCTCCGAAAGGCCACACCATGACTTCCACTGCGCCAACCACAACCCACACCATCCTCCGCGCGGAGGGCTTCTCGTGCCCCTCCTGTGTGTCCAAGATTGAAAAGCGGGTGGGACGCCTAGATGGCGTTTCTGACGTGACTGTGCACTTTGCCTCTGCCCGTGTCGAGGTCGACCACGACGAGTCCGTTGTCAGTGTCGACGAGCTCGTCGCCGAAGTTGCCAAGGCTGGCTACAGTTCACGTCCAGCGACTTTCTAACCCAGACCCGTCAGTTCCTCGAAAGGCCCGTGTCATGAGCACTCTGCACAGTTGGATGAATAACCGGTGGATTATTCCCACGATCTCAGGCCTACTGATCATTGCCGCGCTGATCGTCCTTGGGCTGTCTCCCGCCGGCACCGTCGGCAATACCGTGGGCGACATCACCATGATTGCTGCCGCTGTGGTCGCGGGAACTCGCATCGTGCTGAGCGCCATCCGAGCGCTCGGGGCGAGAATCATCGGGATCGACCTTCTCGTTTCGGTAGCGGCGATCGGTGCGATCATCATCGGTCAATATTGGGAAGCGGCGGCGGTGACGTTCCTCTTCGCTATTGGGCACGCGCTCGAGACGGCGACTCTGAACAAGACCCGCTCTGCCCTTGCCGAGCTCATCGCTGTTGCTCCCGACGTCGCGATTGTCATGCGTGACGGCCAGCAGGTGGAGGTGGCTGCTGGCGCTGTAATTATGGGCGAAACTGTGCTCGTCAAGAATGGTTCCAAGGTTCCCGTTGACGGAGAAGTCAGCGGAGGCACCGGAAGTCTCGACGAGGCGTCAATCACCGGCGAATCTATGCCGGTCGAAAAGCTCATTGGTGACCGCGTTTTTGCCGGCACTATCGCCCGGAGCGGCTTTTTGCAGGTGCGAGCGACCGGAGTCGGCGCGGATACGACTTTGGCAAAGATCATCCACCGTGTCGAAGACGCCCAGGACGCTAAAGCCAAAACTCAAGTATTCATGGACCGGTTCTCCGCCTGGTACACCCCCGCCATTATGATTCTGGCCCTGGTGGTTGGCGTATGGACCGGCGACGTCGTACTTGCGTTGACACTGCTCGTGATCGGATGCCCAGGGGCGCTCGTAATTTCCATTCCTGTCTCGATCGTCGCCGGCATTGGGCGGGCGGCGAAAGACGGGATCCTCATCAAGGGTGGCGAGTTTCTTGAGACGTCCGCAAAGATCAGCGTGGTGGCGGTGGACAAGACCGGCACCCTCACAATGGGTCGTCCCCAGCTGACCGACGTGGTCGTGCTCGATGGAAGCATGACCCGGGAGCAGGTGCTCACGTGGGCGGCACGCGCCGAAGCCGGCTCCGAGCATCCACTGGCGCGGGCAATTCTCGATGCTGCAGCTAGCGAAGGTTTGAGCGTCACCGGGCTGCCAGAGTCAACAGAACCGGTTCCCGGCAAGGGGATCGCCGTTGGCACCGACGGTCACCGAATCCTGATCGGCAACCTCGCTTTACTCGCTCAGTACAAGATTTCTTCATCCGACGAACTCACCCGTGCCGTCAACGAGCTCGCTCGAGTCGGACAGACCCCAATGATCGTCGCAGTAGACGGTGCCGTCGCCGGTATCATCGGAGTCGCCGACGAGGTTCGAGCGGACGCCGCGCAAATGGTGGCGGATCTGCACGCCGCCGGCGTAAAGAGAGTCATCATGCTTACCGGCGACTCCCGCTTAGTCGCCGAAGCCATCGGCGCGGTCACGGGTGTCGATGAGATCCACACCTCGCTACTGCCCGAAGACAAGCTCGATATTGTCGCGGCGCTTCAAGCAGAAGGCCACATCGTCGCAATGGTGGGCGATGGAGTAAATGACGCTCCTGCGCTCGCGACAGCAAATATCGGAGTGGCTATGGGAGCGGCTGGCTCGGCAGTGGCGGTCGAAACCGCCGACATCGCACTCATGGGAGACAACCTCCTCAAGCTGCCAGAAGCAATCTCCCTCGCCCGGCGCACCGTGAGCAATATGCGCCAAAACATCGCCATCGCCCTCATCACGGTGCTGCTGCTCTTGCTCGGGGTATTCCTCGGCGGGGTCACAATGTCAATCGGAATGCTCGTGCACGAAGCATCCGTTCTCATCGTCATCGTGAACGCGATGCGCCTCATGCGCCGCCACCGGAGTAGCAGAGTAACTCCAACAACACCCACCCCACCACTTCAGAATGCACACCATGAGCACAGAACGAAACTCTTCGTTCAATGACAAGGTCGAACCCTTCACAATCAGCGAACTCGCTCAGCAGAACCCGGACTCCCGGCGAGTGCTGTGAACCGGAAGAAACTCCCAAATTGTCATCATGACAAACCCCAGCGGTGGGGAGATCGGTGAACAAGTTCACGAGAACCGCGACCAGGACGAACCACCCACGTCCTGATTCCGGGAGGGCGCCTGGTCCCTTTAGGGCGCCAAACTTCTCTAGGGGTGCCGGATTCCGAGAAGGCGACCAGATTCCGAGAGGAGTGCAAGTTTCCGACCCCACCCGTACACTGTCGGCATGACGAAGATCTCGATCGAGGCACTCGCGCATCAGCAGCTGAAGGTTGCTGCGGATGCTGGCGGGGGGCGTGCTTCAGAAACGGTTTATGGTGGCCATGAGAAGTCGCTGCGTCAGACTGTCATAGGGATGCTCAGGGGCACGAGCCTGAGTGAGCACGACAATCAGGACGATGCGACTGTTTACGTGCTCCACGGCCGAATCAGACTACGAGTGGGCGATGACTCGTGGAAGGCTCGAGCCGGAAGTCTGCTCATTGTGCCACAGGCTCGCCACAGTATTGAAGCTCTCGAGGACTCTGCTGTGCTTATGAGCGTTGCCAAGCGTCCGTATCCTCGTGGCGAAATTGTCACGGAGACGATTGCTCTCGAAGCGCCGCCAGGATAGCCGTGCCACGGGAACATATGTAGTCATGATGACCCACCACGCGTTCCTTCCCGTTTCGTGGGTTCGTGTACGAAAAGGAACATCTGCCCACTAGCGGGTGGGCCGACCGCGAAAGTGATTAAAGTGCCCAACACGTGGGGCTAGACAAACTTTTCTAGGAAATTTCTGAAAATAACGGAACGGTAACTAGACAGCGTTATCTTTCCGTTATACATTCATAGAGCAGAAGTTGTTTGCTGTGGCAGCTTCTGCGGAATGTGATTGCAGGACACTCTTGGTGCAAGGGAGAGGGTCGGTTTCAAGCCTCTGAAACCGGCCCTCGAACTATTTAACGGTGACGCCTAACTGTCTTGCTCCGCGCGGCCTTTCCCCGGATCAATCATGATTTTTTGAATGGGGAACGGCATCTCAATGTCGGCCGCCGTGAGCGCGCGCTTGATTGCCTCAAGAACCTGATCTTGCGCCTCAACGGCTTCGCGGCGATCCGGTGGACTGATCCAGAAGCGCACCTCAAGAATCACACTGAAGTCGCCGAGCAGATTCACAAGAACCTCAGGCGCCGGGTCTGAGACGATGCCCGGCAAGGTCGCAATCGCCTCAAGAATGGCTGCACGAGCATCCGTAATGCTTTCCTCATACCCAATCCCCACCTCAACACTGAGCCGGCGGGTGCCATACGCCGTATTGACCACAACCCGTTTCGTGTAGAGCTCACTATTGGGAATCACAACCACGCGATTGTCATAGGTACGCAGCAGCGTTGCGCGCACCAAAATGTCCACCACTTCGCCCTCATGGTCCTGGGAAACGATCTGGTCGCCGATCCGAAACGGCCTAGTAAATAAAATCAGGATGCCGGCAAGCAGGTTCTGAAAAATGTCGCGGAACGCGAACCCGATCACGACACCACCAACGCCCAGAGCTCCGAACAACGATGCTGGCGTGATGGTGGGGAAGATCACCGTGAGTGCGACAAGAAGCCCAAAGGAGAGGATG
>Ga0307486_1000428_pt1 | contig 39255 bp, 35 predicted proteins | sample CBIW02metaG_FD_203663 | JGI IMG/M metagenome (GOLD analysis project Ga0307486, IMG submission 203663) | Sea-ice brine microbial communities from Beaufort Sea near Barrow, Alaska, United States - CBIW 0.2 | ecosystem: Environmental > Aquatic > Marine > Coastal | place: USA: Alaska | collected... | reverse complement strand
TTTATTAAAATGCTGATAAACAATTATTTACAGTTATTTTTAATAGTGCTTGAACTCCTAATATGAGCACTGTTAATCAGAGGGTCCTTGGTTCGAGCCCAAGAGGAGGAGCATCGATTGCGAAAGGCCTTACAGAAATGTAAGGCCTTTTTATATTTAGGCGGGTACAACATAGGTACAACACATCTTCACTTTTTCTTTTATTTTCTTTTAGTTATATTTATAAGTGCTGAAAATATAACAATGGAAAAATTTATACAAAACGCAGGCAAGGAAGTTGCGAAGTACAGATCTGTAAAAATGCCTACTATCATTGGCATAAAACCAAAGACCGGCAAATTAATGAAACGCCAAGAATGGTTCTAAAAAAAAGGATCCGGTTTCACTTTGAGAAAAGTAAGGAAATCTATGGCAGCTGTCGTATCCAGAAAGAACTGGAGCGTGAGGACATATTCTTTTCGCGTTCGTATATAGCACTTCTAATGAGGGAAATGGGAATAAAATCAGTTTTAAGAAGAAAGTTTGTGGTAACAACAGATTCAAAACATACATTGCCCATGGCAGCCAATGTATTGGATAGAGACTTCAACAGTAATAAATTGGGAACCAGATGGGTTTCTGATATCACTTATATCCCTGTTGATGACAACTGGAACTACCTAACCACTATAATGGATCTCGCCGATAGAAAAATCGTTGGCTGGACACTGAGTGAGGATATGACTGTTGACCATACAATAAAGAAGGCATGGCTGAATGCCTGCAAGACCAGATCCATCAAGAAGGACTTTATTTTTCACTCTGACAGAGGTGTTCAATATGCCTCAAACAAGATAACAGCCCTGTTTAGGTTTAATAAAAAGATAACCCAGTCCATGAGCAGAAAAGGTAATTGTTGGGATAATGCTGTTTCTGAGAGTTTTTTCAAAACCATTAAATATGAGTGGCTATACAGATTTAAATACTCTTCCCACTCGCAATTATTTGATTCAATAATACATCACTTGGTATAATAATAAAAGATTGCATTCTAGTTTAGGGTATCTCTCACCACTGGAAATGGAAATAAAATTAAGAGGGTTTTATAATAATGCGGCTTGAAAAAATTAGTCTCAAATTTACTAGGTAGTCCAAACTGCCTGGGAATTCCGGATAAACAAAAGTTGGTGTGGTACATTAAGTACCAAAATTTACCAAATACTATGATTTTTCCTGATGAAGGAAATTGTTTTCAGCAAATTAACTTGGTTTACGCTCTTTTCAATTTCAAAAAGCTGCAAAAATGGAAAACATATATTAAAGGCTATAAAGAGATTTTAAAAAAAAAGCAATGCAAGCGCGAACGTTATTTTTTGTTTCCTTTAATTTTTTTGCCAAAACAACTTGTTCAATACTTGCATTTATACTTATTCAAATTTTGGCGATGTAGAAATGAAAAGGCATTATAAATTAGGGGTTCTCAAAAAAATTCCTGAAACTTACCAAAGCGGTATATTTTGCAGTGATTTTACATAAATTTGGCAAAGAAATCAATCCCTATGAGATAGCTGCGATTGCTTCTTTCCAGCCACAATTCACTGAAACTAGAATTGAAACAAAAATCTATTGAACGATTTGCCATTGTTACCATTTCTTAAAGACCAGAATTTTCAACCTTTTTTTGAGGAATATTACAAAATATAGCAACAGTAGAATAAAATAAATAGAATTCATTCATATATGATAATATTGGTGAGTTACTTATAGGAGGGCTAACATGGAAAACTTTTTATAGAAAAACTGCAATAGGTGGAGAGGAGTACAAGGATGTTCAGATTCCCGCTTTGTGTTTTAGATATTTTGGTGCCTTCATTTGGTAATATTCAATTAAATCCAGTCCTCTTTGAGGTTCTAAGAGTATATGGAAATTGGGGTTTTCCATGCAGTAATAAATAAAATCCCGGATCAGGTTTTCAGGAATGTGGAGCCTTTCCGTAAAATAGGTTTTGGGAACCGCTTCAATTCCTTTTTCAACTAATCCTTTTTGCTGTTCTATCTTTTTAATTTTATTCAAATAGTCTGTCTTGCCACTGAAGTAATTAAAAAGAAAATTCATGGCCCCGCTTTGTGCCGATTTAAGCCGCCGCTCTTCTATTGATAGACGCTTTGTGATAGGAAACCCAAAATCGGCCTGATTAAAAACCGGTAACTGGGCAATATCTACACTTAGGTTACCAGAAAGGCTCAGGTTACTGAGATATACTTCTTCAAGATTATTTACTATCTCTTTGAGTTCTACAATTAAATATCCCTCAATCATGATTTTTTTGGTGATCACTACCTCGGGACTTTCAAATTGTATAGAAGAAAAAGAGAGGGTGTCATGCTCCCTTACTGTAATTTCAAAATCACCGTTGGGAGAGTTGTTCGTCCCGGATCCTTTGGTAAGGTTGAGAATATGAATAGATGACCCCTTCAGTGAATCGGCCACTATTCGTCCCTTTAAAATCACGGTATTGTCTTGCGCAAAACTATGGCAGCTTAAAAATATAAATGTGAGAAATGTAAAATATTTTATCATAAATGCTACGGTCTTCCATCTGTTTGAAGCTCCACAATATTTGAAAAGTGATTTTAACCAGATGTTTTTTCCTATATCCTTTTAAGGATTAATCAAATTTTGATTTCACAAACCAGATGTCTTCCAGGCTGATGTTAAGGCTTAGTAAATGGTATTTTTCTTTAATTAGGCCATCGCTTACCTGCCCTTTGGTGCCATAGGAATACATTAAGTTGAACATGGAATTGGTCCCTGTTTTTACGGGCAGTCCTATCCCAAGGCTTAGAGTATTGCTGTTCACGGGATTCCCTGAAACACTTAAATTCCCTGAATCATAATTAAAACCTGCCCGGTACTGGATGTGATTGGCATAGTTTAGCGGATTACCACCAGGGTTAAATTCAACTCCCAATCCAAGGAAATTATTATCTATATAAGTTCCTATTCCGTCAGTTTGATTGGTGCCGCTCCAGAATTCCCTTCTGTAATCAGCAGAAATTGAAAGTTCCTTCCAAAGCTTTGCATTAAATCCAAATCCAATTTCTGAAGGGAGGGAAAAGCTGGAAATATTGTTTTCTTCCCTGGAACTCTTGGTGAGTGTGCCATTATAATATTGAAAAATGTCCTGATACTGCTCACCGTCCAGTGTGGTGGGCAAAGTAATAATAGACCCTATAGATAAATTCTCGCTCAAATCATATTGCATTCCAAGTCCAAGGCGAAACCCCGAATAATGATTGTCTTCTCTTAACTGAAGTACATTATTGTTTATAATATTGGTTTCATTCTCGGTTACTTTTCCAAAGAGAACGGAAGCTGAAACCCCCAACCTTAAATTATCCATAAGACTATATCCATAGTTGAGTTTTAGATCACTCAAACCCCCAGAGCCATTAATAGAGGTATAATAGGTATCTGCAGATCCTTCTATAGTAGATTCAAACTGGGAAATAGAATACCCAATATTGGTATATGGTACCAGACTCAATCCTATTCCCGATTTTTTATTTAACGGCAGTGCAAAAGCCAAATTGGAAAAGTTTCCATTGGTTTTGGACTCCGCACCACCTTTGTCTTCCATTTCATTGATTTCATACTGGAGCCCTATGTCATAAAAGAAGCGGTTTAAAGGAATAGAGCCATAAGAGGCCGGGTTTAGGTTGTTTATATCCGTAGTAGAAGGAATTGCAATTCCCGTCCTACCAAGTGCATTCGTTTTTCCTGTATTCAATTCATTGCTTAGTCCAAGCCCATATAGAGAATAAGGGGAACTGGAAAGGGAATTGGATTGGGAAAAACTTCTGTTAACAGCAAAAAGGCAAAAAAGGAATATTATGAGATATTTATTCATCGTAAAGCGCGTAGGTTAATTCTAATTTCATTTTGTAAGCATTGCTATTTTCTTCTCCGTAGAAAATATACCTGTCCAGGGAAGAATTGAAATCCTGGGAGTACATTACCAAAAACCAGTTGTCCCCGTCGTAATCTGCGGCTTTGGTGTCCAGGTAATATTTTAAGGGGACGGTATAGGTTATAATATTGAATTCATCTTCTTTTTGTGTAATAAATCCCATTGGCGTAATTCCATCATAATTAAAAAGTTCACTTATTATTTCAGATCTTTGGTTAATAATGTAAAACTGAAGTGAGTCACGGGTGGTCAATACTTTTTTGGAAAGAGATTTTTTCAGGGAGACCTTGAGGTTAGCTTCCATTATAGTTCCCGTACCATTTATATTGTTTAAACTTTCAAGGTGTGGCAAATCAATTCTTGTGGCTATTCCCGCACCTGCCTGTATGTATGTCTGGTTGCCGGTAGTTGTACTGGGTAAATAAGTCATTTGGTTTTCTATGGCTTCAAACCAGGTGTTGCTAAAGTTGGAAGTGATGTTGTGAAAACTATTGGTGATGCTAAATCCAAGATCCAGGGTTTCTTTTATATCATCGGTTTCGTCTCCAATAGTGTAATAAATACGCACTAAACTTTCGGAGGAAAAACCTAGAATGGCCGTATTGGAATCATCGGCTTCAATAAGAAGGCCTCTGTATTCCTGCAGGAATTCATTGGAATTGGAAATCTTTTTTTTCTGGATCTGATTAAAAAGTTCTTGGCCAAACCCATCATTCAACCTAATATGGAGGGAATCCTCTTGTACCGGATGAGGAGTAAATGTCTTGGTGCCTATGTCATTATCTGCAGATTTAAAACTGGTGGTATTATAATAATAATCCTCCTCAGGTTTTATTTCTTCCAGGACTTCATACACCCTAAACTGTTGCTGCTGTAATGTATCATTATAAACATACCCGTCATATTTCAGGATCACGGCAATAGAATCATAGGTAGCTTCACTATCAAGGCTATAAACCAAATTGCTTAATTGCGTAAAAACCTTACTTTTTACCAGTCCGAATTCCACATCCCGGTAGGCCCCAATGAGCAGGCGGTTGGTTGCGGACACAGGAATAGAGTCAAACTGAAAGGAGGAAGAAGTCACGCTAAGGGTGTCAAGGAAAATTACTTTTGTATTACTGTTTATCCAGTCGTCACCAACGGCATAGGTAGAAGTATCCTCGCTACAGGAGGTAAGGCACAGACCTGTTAGCATAAACAGGAAGTGGTTTTTAAAGAATGAAATATTCATTATCGGTTAATTTTCGGTGAAACTATCCAAATGGTTTAATAGTTTAAAATGTCTTATATAGGACTGTTATATTTATAGACCAATAGGTTTATTTAGACTACCAACCAGGATTCTCGTTCTACATCTTTAAAAAACAAGGATTGGTAGATGTCAATAGGCTATTGGTCTAATTAGTTTTTTAGTGCAGGAAAGCGCTGTTAGTTTTGGCGAAAGTTTTAGGCATAATGCACAAAAGATTAATGATTTTTTTACTTCTTGGTATTGGAACAAAGGCGCACAGCCAGCTTCAGGAAAGCACATTTAAACTGGAATACTTGATATCTCCGGCAGGAAGTAATAATACTGGTATGAGTAAAACAGGACTTAAAAATACTTCTGTTTTTAACGTGAGAAAGTTAAAAGTTGAAAATACCGCTTCTGTGGACTCTTATCAATTTACTTACCCCGTAAATTTTAATCTGGATGCGGAAGAGCTTGGTGGTATCTATAATTTTTCTGAAAAAGTCGATTTAGGATATCCACTTTCTGAAAAATGGGAACTGCACGCCGATTTTGTGGTTGCACTGGTTTCGACTCTTGAAAGCAAAATTACTGAACAAGATTTTGTTTATACGGGTGGCTCGTATTTAAAAAACGGGTTAGGGAATGGGAAGGCATCCCATATAACTCTGGGAGTTGGATATTACACCTTTTTTGGTAAGCCAGAGATATATCCTGTCTTTAGTTACTATGGGGAAATAAATGATAATATTTCTGTAAAATTTGGTTTTCCTTCTACTGTGTTAAACTATAATTTCAATGAAAAGGCTGGCTTAAAAGCGACTTTGGATTTCAACGGGATCTATGCCAATTTAAGTAATCCAGTAAATGCAGACTGGGAAAATACCGCTCAAAAAGCTGAATTATACAAAACATCACTTGGACTGGATTATAATTATGAGCTTGATGAATCCTGGTCCTTTAACCTCAGAGCGGGTTACCTTCTTAAAAATGAATACAACCTTCTGGATAGGAAGAACAATAATATTTTTAGCGTAAACACTGCCTCCCAGCCATTTTTTACAACAGGTATAAAATTCAATTTAAAAACTAAACCATAATAACAGTGATGAATAGAAAAGGTAAATTATTAATAGGATTAAGTATAATAAGCATTTTTTCAGCGTGCTCTTCAGATGATGATTCTGATTACGAAAGGGGCAACTGGGTCACTAAGTCTGTCTTTGACGGTGTGCCTAGGAGTAACGCTATAGGTTTTGCCATAGATGGGAACGGTTACATGGGAACCGGCTATGATGGGGATGATTATATGAATGATTTCTGGGAGTATAATATAGAAGGGAATTACTGGGTCCAGCAAGCAGATTTCCCTGGAGTCCCAAGAAGTGCCGCCACTGGTTTTAACATAGAAAGTAAAGGCTATGTGGGCATAGGATACAGCGGTACTTCAGAGTTAAATGATTTTTGGGAATACGATCCTATTGCCAATTCCTGGACACAGAAACAGGATTTTTTAGGAGGAAAAAGAAGAGCTGCTATAGGATTTGGTGTGAACGGAATGGGATATATGGGCACCGGTTACGATGGCGAAAATGATAAGAAAGATTTCTACAAATACAACCCGGACCTGAATGAATGGAGTGAACTAGTAGGATTTGGTGGGAATAAGAGGAGGTATGCTACGGCATTTGTCATAGATAACCTTGTATATATTGGAGGAGGAGTAAGTAATGGCCAATATAAAACCGATTTTTGGGAATTTAACCCTGAAACGGAAATTTTTTCTTCCAAAAAAAGCCTAATTGAAGAAGATGATTACACTATAAGAAGGTCCAATACTGTAAGTTTCAGCTTAAATGGTCTGGGCTATATAACTACAGGATATAATGGTGGTGTGACATCTACTACCTGGGAGTATACTCCTTATAGTGATACCTGGGAGGAGATCACTTCCCTTGAAGGTACCTCAAGACAGGATGCAGTGGGCTTCTCTACAGGAGAAAGAGCATTCGTTCTTATGGGCAAGTCTGGTAGTCTATACCTTGACGACATATATGAATTGTTCCCGCAACAGGAATATGATGATGAAGATTGATTTGAATTAGTTGGTTAGGCAGTTAAAAGCTTGGGGAATCAATTTTAACCACGCCCTTTGTTAAAATCCCTGGGTTTTTATAATAATAAAGTAGAAAATGATCTTAAATTTAAAAAAGAAGTTTGTTATCGTTATTGTTCCGGTATTGTTATTTTTGTTGGGTGTTTACCTCTGGAGAGATAGTTATTCCACGGGGGAATTTGAAACCCGGGTATACGAAGTAAATAATGGATATGGCTATAACATAAAAACCTCCAACGGCCAGATTATAATTAAGCAGGATTATATTCCAGCCATTCAATATAAGAAAGCTTTCACCAGCCGTGAAGATGCGGAAAGGGTTGCCTTTGCGATAGCTGAGAAACTTAAAAGAAATGAGAATCCAAAAATAAGCATTTCCGAATTAAAAATGATGGGCATAAACTAGATGACAACTTTTAAATCAATAATATTTAATCTCAATAAAAGGAATAATAAGCAACTTTTGGTGCATATTGTAATTTGGCTGGTATTTTTAACAATTAGTCTTTTTAATATTTATTTAGGTAATGGAAATATACCCTATGGAATTATCATAGTATTAGGAAGCAATCTTCTTCTTTTCTATATTAATTACTCATATCTGGTCCCTAAATTTTTATTACAGAAAAATCAAAAATTATATTTCACTACAGCGGCTGTACTTATTGTGGTTTTTGCATTATTTCAAATAATGGGCACTCCATCCAAGCCACCCATGGTATCAGAATATTTTGAAGGCCCTCCGCCTCCACGAATGCCTTTTATGTTTTTTGTTCCGGTACTTATTAATCTCTCATTTGTAGTTATAGGAACATCCATTAAAATATATGCCGAATGGAACCGAAATGAAATTAACAAAAAAGAAATTGAAAATCAAAAGAGCAAAACAGAGCTCCATTTTTTAAAGCACCAGTTAAGTCCTCATTTTCTGTTTAATTCTCTTAACAGTATATATTCCCTTAGTACCAAGAAATCTCCCAATACTCCTGAAGCCATTATTACCTTATCTGAACTCATGAGGTATATGTTATATCAAACCGATTCCGAACTTGTGACATTAAAGGAGGAATTAGAATATATTCAAAACTATTTAAAATTACAGCGGTTACGTATTGCGAATAATGAAAATGTGGTCCTTAACATAAACGGGCCAGTAGCAACTCAGAAAATAACCCCGCTGCTACTGATTTCATTTATTGAGAATGCGTTTAAATATGGAACCGATTTGAGGGGTAATACAGAAATAAAGATTCGTATAAAAGTGCAACAGGATAAATTGGAGTTTACCTGTGTAAACTTCATAGGCCATAGAAGGGATAGTTCGGAAAGCTCTGGTATAGGGCTGATAAATACAAAGGAAAGACTTAAATTGTTATACCCTGGAAAGCACTTTTTGAAAGTAGAAGAAGAACAAAACAGATTTGTTGTAAATTTAACGCTTGAACTGGATCCATGAGATGTGTTATTATAGATGATGAACCATTGGCCATAGAAGTAGTGGAATCTTACGTAAATACCATTGGCGGGATAGAAATTGTGGCTACCTGCACCAATGCGTTAGAAGCCATCAGGATTTTAAATAAGCACAAGGTAGACCTGATATTCCTGGATATTGAGATGCCAAATTTAACCGGGATTGATCTTGTGAAGAGTATAGACCACGTTCCCCAGTTCATTTTCACCACCGCATACCCTAAATATGCATTGGATGGTTTTAATCTAAATGCGACCGATTATCTTGTAAAACCCATTCCATTTCACAGGTTTTTAAAAGCAGTTTCCAGAGCAAGGGAGAAATATGAGCTGGAGAACAAGTTACAGGAACCACCTGGTTCGATCACGAATCCTGATGAGCAGACTGGCGACAATTTTATTTTTGTGAGATCTGACTATGAAAATATCAAAATTAACCTAGATGATATCAGGTATATTGAAGGCCTTAAAGATTATATTAAATTCCACCTTCATAATACCTCAAAAGCGGTTCTTACCTTGTCTAATTTTAAAGATATACAGGAAAAACTGCCACCTTCCCGTTTTTTAAGGGTTCATCGTTCTTACGTGGTAAATATAGATTACATCATTGCTATTCAAAAGGCAAAATTGATTTTGGAAAATACACGTATCCCTATTGGAGAAACCTACAAATCTCAGGTTTTAAACAGGCTTAAAATATAAACATTAGCTTCCTAATGGTTATAAGCTAGTGATGGTATATATGCCAAGAAACGGAATATAATATTCGGTGGAAATTAGGGCAGGTTAATCTCCCATCTAAAAAATTATTGCAATTAAGAAATGTAGAAGTATCCTGAATGGTTTTTTCAATGATTGGAATCCCTTTTTACCAAAACTTTTTATCATGAAAACAATTATCACCTCATCACAACTCAAGTTAAAAGCTAAATAAATTCCTTCTTGTGTTTCCATATTTGAAATATTTATACCGCTAAAATATTTTTATATGAAACTAAAAGAAAGGACAGCAACAATCCTGGTGTTTAAAATGTGTACAAGTATTTTTACAAAAAAATAAAATTTTGATAGGTTCTTAACGTGCTGAAATTAAAAGCTTTGTAATTTTACTGACAATTTCCCCAAGGTTCTTTTTGTCCCTTTTCTATAGCAGAACTTGTCTTTACCTTTAGATATAAAAATGATAAAGTAATCATTTAATTTACGGGGGCGGTCCCATGTTAACTTGTAGCTTTGGGGATTTTTTTGGTTAGGATAATCATCCTGAGGTTCAACTTTAGAGTAACCTACCGATGTTGCATACAGCCCCCATTTTTATTCAGCTTTGGCCATTGCTAAATATTTAAAAAAGCTCTTATACATTATTTTTTTTTATAAACGATTTTTCAATATTGGTATCTTTGCAGAAAAGCACAAAAACGATGTGCGTATTGAAATTCAACGCATTTCAAAAGATACAATTGCTTTTGTTAACATCAAATTGATTTGGACTTAGCGCGTTTCCTAACTTAAATATTGAAAAAGAACAACGTTAATTGTAAATATTAAAGAAAGCGATGGGCATGTTATTTTATCAGAAAGGACAAATAATATATCGTTTTGGTGAAAAAAAGTCAATGTTAATCTATTATGTTTGCTACACATCGACTCAGCGGGTTTTGTATAATACATTTAATGTTACTGCCAACATTTTTGAAAATAAAAACTCCATAGGAATGCTGCGGGGTAACGGTTGGTATAACCAACGCGACCGCACCGTTGAGGGGATCAAGTGGTACGATGTGTAGAAGCTGATTTTTCAACTAGGAATATCTTATCCGGATGGCACTAATGAGATCATTGCATCCGACGATAGCTGGAAAACCAGCAACGGCCAATCGCTTAAAGTCGACATCTTTAGTGGCGAGCAATTTGATGCCCGACTGAACTTAGGAGCCTGGGAAAAGCCGGATATAATGATGCTACATCGCGATCTGCTCTTTTAATTAAGCCGCCAACTAGCGCCTTCTCCATATATGAGCTATCAACCGTTTACCAATACTCCGTAGCCAGCCAATGGGAGATAAATGTTTATATGAAGGACATGTTCAAAAACCGAAATCAAAAACCTTATTTATGAGTATTGACAGAAGAAAATTTATAAAACTAAGTTCGGTAGTTGTTGCCGGGCTACCTTTAAGTAGTATGACCATAAATGCAGGCTGGTACGATTTTGTTGATGATAAGGCCTTACCGCAGGATGCTTTATACAACGCGTTCAGGAACCCGGCCAATACTGCAAAGCCGTTTGTTCGCTGGTGGTGGAATGGTAACCGGATAGTAAAGGAAGAATTGGTGCGCGAATTGGATATGTTGAAAGCACTGGGTGTCGGGGGCGTAGAGATCAATTCCATCGAATTCCCTGACACGGCTGACGAAATGGATTATAAGGAATTCCAGTGGTTAAGCGATGAATGGGTTGCACTGATTGACTATACCTTGAATGCAGCGAAAGAGCGGGGAATTATCTGTGATATTATTATGGGATCGGGCTGGCCATTCGGGGCTGAAACGTTAACTAAGGAGGAACAAACGCAGGTAATGGCCTTAGGTACCATGGATGTGGTCGGGCCGCAAACTTTAATCATTGCCCGGGACGAACTGGTAAAAATGGTTGATCCGGCATTTTCAGCTAAAAACCCTAAAGTATATAAGGAACTGGCTTATCTAAGGCTCGCACCTTACAACCTGGTTAGAATGGAAAGCATTATAAACCTGGATGCGCAGGTTTATAAGGATGATATTACCGTTAATGTTCCAGCGGGTAACCATGTCCTATACTTCCTGGTGAAGTTAACTGGCTATATGAATGTGATGTATGGTGCGCCGGGCGCGGCAGGCCCGGTATTGAATCACCTGAACAAGGAAGCAGTACAGAAATACCTGAACAAATTGTCAGATGCGTTGACGCCAAAAATAGGCTTAATGGGCAATAAGTTTAGATCTGTTTTTACCGATAGCATAGAATTGCAGGGTGCCAACTGGTGCAGCGACATGCGCGAGGAGTTTAACCAGCGCCGTAAGTATGATCTGATAGACTATTTTCCTTTTATCCTGTTTAAAATAGAAAAGAAGGGCCGCCCTATTTCAGGGAAATACGGCTCCGTGGTTGGCGATGAATTAAAAGACACTTTAGACCGTGTCCGTTTTGATTTTGAGATCACCAAGCAAGAGATTTTCCAGGAGCGCTTTATGGAAACCTTTGTGAATTGGTGTAGTAAGAACGGCGTGAAATCGCGAATGCAGGCTTACGGCAGGGAGTTTCATCCGTTGGATTCCAGCATGCAGTTGGATATTCCGGAAGGAGAAACTTGGCTGCGTAAATATGTAGGCGAAGATTTAAAAGACTTTGATTATGTTCAGGGCAGGGCTTATGGACCGGTAAATAAATTTATATCATCCGCTGCAAGATTAAGTGGTAAAAAGATAATGAGCGCCGAAGAGATCACCAATGCCGATGTGGTATTTAATGATACATTGGAACAGATTAAACTTACTGGCGACCAAAGTAATATTTCGGGTGTGAGCCATTCTGTTTTGCATGGGTTCAACTACAGTCCCAAGGAAGTTGCATTTCCCGGCTGGATAAGGTATGGTGCCTACTTTAACGAACGTAATACCTGGTGGCCCTACCTGAAAGAATGGGTAGGTTATAAGGGCAGGCTCTCGGCTTTATTCCAAAACGCTACATTGCAATCGGACATAGCAGTAATGCATCCGCTGGCTGACTTGTGGAGTAAATACTCGGCTCCCTGGGATCCTGCTCCGGAAAGGACTTATCCCGAATACATGCATAACGTTTGGGAAGCCATCCATCAAAACGGCAGTGGCTGTGATTATGTTACTGAAAATATTTTGCAAAATGCGACTTTCCCTAACGGTAAGCTAACCTATGGCCCAAGACAATATAAAACTTTGTTAATTGTAGAGGCAGAGACTTTGCATTTAGAGACCGCCAGAGCCATAAAGCGGTATGCAGATGCGGGCGGACAAATTATTTATATTGGTAAATCGCCATATAAAGCACCGGGTTTTTTCGACCATGCTGAACTGGATAAGCAGGTAGATGATATAATTAAAAGTATAAATAGCAAAAATGTAACCTTATTCCCAGCGCCTACGCGGGAAGGAAAAATCATTGATTGGTACAAAGGGTTGCAGGCGAAACTCAATTTAAAACCTTTTATAAAAATCGATCAGCCACAAATGATGGTGAGCCAGGTGTATTACAAATTCGAAAATACCGACGCGTTCTTTATTTCTAATTTCAGTATGACTAGACGGTTTGATTTTAATGCGGAGTTTAATGTAGCCCCGAATAAAACAGCCTGGATATGGAACCCTGAAACTGGAGAGAGGTACTTGTTCCCTACAGCAGGTAAGCACAATAGGCTAAATATTGTCCTGGCACCGGCGGAAACCAAATTGATCGTTTTTGATAGCCATACGATGGGTGAAAAATACACAGCCCTGGTACCGGCTGCTATACCCCTTCAACTTATTAACGCACCTTGGAATTTAACGTTAAACCATTTTGATGGTAGTAAGAAAACCCAAGAATTAGACAAGTTGGTAGACTTCAAAGATGATAAAGACCTGGTCAGTTTTGCAGGTAATGTGATCTACGAGCAGACATTTACCGTCAATAACACTGCAGCTATTAGGACCCTCAATTTAGGTAAAGTCCACGGCGTTAGCGAAGTTACGTTAAACGGTAAAAACCTGGGTAACCGTTGGTATGGCGATCACATCTATTTCGTTAAAGGGATACTAAAACAAGGAGAAAACTCATTGTCGATAAAATTGACAACTACTTTAGGTAACTACATGTACACTTCTTTAAAGAAGGATAAGGATACCATTAAGTGGATTTTTGGTAAAAACCAAAATCTTTATTCGCAAGGGATATTAGGCCCGGTGGAGTTGGGCTAGGTTTTATCATTTTCAATTATCTGATTTGCTGTCATCAGATAAGGAAATTTTTAGACGGGAATTAACTAAAATTATATAAATGAATTACCCATAAACGTCAGTTCGTCCAACCATAGGTTAAATACCTCTATGATGTAAAATGTTTCAAACATACTTACATGATTGCGATGAGGCCTTCAAGCCGATTAAGTGTTTCTTAATTTTTATCAAGAGAAGTTTTAAATATATATGCAGAAATTGTTCTGCAAATATAAACATAAACCTGCACTATGTTTATTGGACGCTTCGGACTATTTTTTGCTTATATTAGTTTCCTCAACTATATATTGAAAAAATGTATTGCGTATATATTTGGATCAAGTGCAAAAGTTATGGACTATTGAACAATCTTTACAAGAAGAATTCTATGTTTATTACTCCCCTGAACTGTAATCTAATGACAACAGAGAGTATCCTTTCATTTTTTTACCCGAATTTGTTACCCCAAATTCTGAATTAATTCTTCTTTAGCTTTTTTTTGAAGGCTTCATTTTCCTGATTATTCTTCCTCAATTTATTTTCATTTTAAATTTTTAGACTAATAAAATCTAAATACTATAGCACTAAATTGACCACTTAAGGTCCCAGCCTTTGAATATTTGGCAGATTCATCAATTAGGAAAAAGAGTATATCGGCACTATCATCCGATGATATTTCTAACTTTTCATTTTTTATCACGAGGCCATCTCCAGCAGTCAAGAACAAATTATTTCTATTAAATTCCACATTGCCGGAAACTAAATATAAATAGCCTGTCTTACCTTCCAATTCCGGTATTTTAATAGATTCCTTTTCTAAAAATAGATCGTAAAACCAAACTGCACTTCGCCAAAATAATGGTGCACCGGTCTCTTCGGGACCTGCCAAAAAGCGCCATTTATTCTTACTTTTCTCAGAAGGTAATTTGAAAAACTGAATTCCCGATTTCATATTAGGTTCATACGGCCTCACAAATAATTGCATATTGATCAAATTACGCTCACCCAGAGTCTCCTCTTCATGCCAAAAGCTATCCCCTGCATTCATTAGCATCAGCTTGTCCGCACTGATGATCTCTGCTTTTTGATGCTCACGCTTATCTGTGTGAGATACTTTTCCTTGCCTGATATAACTCAGGATTTCATCATTTTGATGTTCATGCATCTTTACAGTAAAGTTGGGATTCACTTCAGAATGGTCAATACATCCCAGCCCTCCCAGGCCTTTGTCATTTGTGTTTCCAAGATTTATCCCAGGGTAATTCCGCAGAATTTGGAATTTTTCATTACCGAATTTTATACGTTGGTTAGCATTAGTCTTAACAAGCATTATTTTTTACTTTAAAATTTATTATTTCCATTATTCTTTTTCAACTGAAATCAAAAATTTCTCTAATTCATCAATCACATATTGAGGACGTTCGTCAGGTATGAAATGACCACAATTGGGCACTACACCACCATATACATCTTCGGCGACTCCTTGCAGCATTTTTTTGACCATATCCCCTAAACCTCCGCCTAACGCCAATATGGGGGTTTTGACTTTGTTTTCTTCATATATATCGGTTTGTTCCATACTTTTAAAAACATCCCGATAGATACCAAATGATCCTCGTATTCCTTCGGTTCCGCAAAAGCTGCGCAGGTATTCCTGAATGGCCTCTTCCTCAATTGAAGTTCCTCCATCCGGACTAAACTCATAGAACCAGGTAAGGAATTTACGCTCATTTCCAATTATCAAACGTTCGGGCATATCAGTAGAAAATGCGAATCCCCACCACCATAAGCCACCCCTATTTTGAATAGAAGGGTCGAAAGAGTTTAATAAGCGCATATTTTTAGTTGTCAATACAGGATTGTCCATATAGACCAAGGCTTTGATTTCGTCCGGATATCCTGCTGCATAAAGTAGTGCCGGTGGTGCGCCCATATCGTGGGCAATAATAATAAGCTCTTCCGAGATTCCTTCTTTTTGAATTAATCCCCTGAAATCGTCAGCAAGGGTATGAGCATCATAACCAGAATCTGGTTTTTCAGAATCTCCGTAACCTCTCATATCCGGTGCAATTACAGTATATTTCTTAGCTAGGGAAGGCATTATTTTGCGCCAACAATACCAGGTTTCCAAAAAGCCATGCCATAATAATATTGGGCTTCCCGAACCACCTTTTACATAATGAATTGTTGTATCGTTCACACTAACCGTGTGATGACTGAAAATAGTTGGGTCTATGTAATTTAATTCCTTTGTTTTCATAGGGGTATTTTATTATTTTTCAAAAAAATCAGACGGGAACAATTTCTGTCTGTGCTTTTCGGCAAGTTTCTTTAATTTATTTTTCTTTTCTGGAGTCATTTCTGTTGGGGATTTAAAATCGCCCCATCTCACCGGTTCTCCCGCTTCCGCAAAGAAATTTTCCATTCCAGAGGGAGCTACGTAGCATAGCAAATGCGCAATTGAATCGCTTTCGTTCTTAAAACTGTGCACGATGCCACCTTTTGGAATACTTATGAAAGCACCCTGTCTCGCCGTATAGGAATCACTGCCTTCCGAATAGACCTCAACTACACCTTCAATTACAAAGAATGATTCGTGAATATCAAAGTGGGAATGTGGCCCCGGTCCTCCTTTGGGAGGGATAAGCATATCAATAGCCGCATAATACCCACCTGTATCTTCTCCAGAAATAAGAATGCGATAGGTATCTCCAACCAGAGATATGGCTTTTCCCTTATCTGGTGGTGTGATTTTTACAGGTTTAGTATCCATAATATTTAGATTTATTAATTCTAAATTGATTAAATGAAGCTCCTACCACCATCTACATTGATGGTCTGGCCACTTATAAAAGCAGAATCATCAGAAGCAAGAAAAATAACGGTACCTATAAGGTCTTCGGCCTTTTGTCTTCTTTTGAGCGCCCCGTTTTCGGCTGCACATACGGTCGCTCCTTCTTCCAAAAATCGGGAGGTCATCGCTTTCCCAATACCCCCGCTGGCTCCTGATATAACAATTATTTTATCTGAAAATTCCATAGTTATATGGTTTTATTTAATGTTGGGTAATCAGTATATCCCTTAGAATCTGGCGTGTACAATCGCTGGGGATTGAGAGCATTGAGGTCAGTACCTTTTTCAATGCGTAATGGCAGGTCTGGGTTTGACAGGAAACTACGTCCAAATGCGGCCAGGTCCGCAAATCCTTCTGTGATTTGTTTTTCCGCCGATTCTGGAGTCAATCCATTACAAAGGATGATTGTGCCACTGAAATTTTCCCTAATTGCCTCGAAAGTTTTTTGAGGAGAATTTGGGGTTTGAGCTATGTGTATATAGGCAATACCAATTTTCTCCAATTCTTTTGCCAAGTGCAGATATGTTTTATGTACTTCTTCCTGGTCATATAATGGCTGGTCATTAAAATCATTGTATGGAGAGAAACGTATTCCAACTTTTTCTCTTCCAATGGCTTTGGATATTTCTGTAGCCATCTCCACAGCGAATCCAGACCTCTTTTCAATGCTTCCGCCATAGCTATCTTGACGCGTATTAACATTAGGGTTAAGAAACTGTTCTACCAGATAACCGTTTGCCCCATGTATCTCTACACCATCAAAACCTGCTTCCATAGCATTCTGGGAGGCTTTTACGTGATCAGCGATTACTTTTTTTACGTCTTGTTCAGAAATGGCTTTTGGAGTTGACATTTCTTGTAGACCCTGGGTATCCGTGAACATTTGCCCAGCCGCCTGTTTGTCTGTAGGTGAAATGAGATCCACTCCGGTAGGCAGGTTATCTATATGCCCAATCCTACCTGTATGCATTAATTGCAGGAATATTTTAGCTTTGTTTTTATGTACTGCCGATGTGGTTTTTTTCCATCCCTCAATTTGTTCTTTTGTAAATATCCCGGGAATACGTGGATATCCCAGAGCCTCAGGAGTTGGAGCGGTGCCTTCGGTAACAATAAGACCGGCAGTTGAGCGCTGCTCATAATATTCAGCCATTATATCATTTGGAATAGAATCTATAGCACGACTTCGTGTCATAGGAGCCATCACCAAGTGATTTTTAAGATCTAATTCATTTTTTGTATACGGTTTTAATAGTTCCATAGTTTATATTTTTTGTTTGGAACAAAATTATTCAAACCTATACGAATAAAATATGATAAAAAGTCTTATAAATAGTCCTAAGAGACTGAACTATAGTTTTTGGGTGTGGTACCGTACTGTTGTTTAAAGAGCCTACCGAAATGGCTAATATTAGAAAAGCCGAGTTGATGAGCGGTTTCTGTAACGGAAGTGTTCATATGTTTTAGTAGAAATGCCGCTTTTTCAATTCTATAATGCTGATAATAGCTGTAAATACTATTCCCATACATCTGTTTAAAAAGACGTTTCATCTTGGTCTTGCTTATACCAAATTGTTCTGATAATTGATTTAGCTTGGGTGGGACATCGAGATCTACTAAAATTTGTTTTCTAATTTGCATCATAGCATCAACATCTTCGTTATTGATGATTGATTCTTCTGCATTTCCCCTTTTTAGTAGTTGGGTAAACAATAGATAGAGTAATTCAGTAATCTTAATTCTAAAATATAATTTCTTTAGGGTATTCTGTTCATGGCTTTCTATGACATATTTAAGCACTTGTCGAATCTCGGTTGTAGTTTTTTCTTGATAAAAGAAAGGTTTTTCACTATGCAAAATAGTATTGACCACGTTATTTGCGTCACTTAACTCTAATAAGTTTATTAAACGTTCTTTACTGATCGCTAATGCAATGAAATAGATATGTGAATCTTTCTCAAAATAAGTGTCTGATTGTAATTCGTGGGAAGCTAATTGTATAGAGGATTCTTTATTACTGAAATAAGTCTTTTTTTTCTGTTGGTTGATTACATTGGTTGTAGTTGGTTCACTAAGGTAAAATAAAATGGAGACGAGATCATTAGATAAGTCTGGCCCACGTCTTCTCATAACGAAATCTTCTTTTAAAATATAGTTATGGGTAACCACTTTAAAACCTTCACCCAGATTGATATGTTTTATATAGCCGTCTCCAAGATCATCAGGAATGGCAAGGAGATCACCAAATACCGGAACATTAAATTTTTCTCCAAACCCATCTATGAAGTTAAAGTTCTTTCCTGTTTTAAATTCGTAATCTATCATTCAGTAAATAATTAATGCCAGCACTAAGGCCAATATGTTATAAAATTTAATCACATTATCCAAAGCATCGTACATATATAAGGGTCAAGGTTTTTGTATTGAAAAACACATCAAGTCCTTGAAGTGCAAGGTATATATTCAAAATCTTTTAAAAGATCCGGAAATGATTAAAAAATTCTAATATCAAGAAGATCGCGATCTTAGTAAGTTCTAGCCTTCTGAATTGATATTCTTAGAAAGTATACTAAAAACCACTCTACATGAAAAAGCCTGAACAAAAAAATTAAAAATTAACTGACCCAATCAAAATTTTAAATAACTTCAACTTATGGAAAAATTTCGCAAGGCTCTGTATGTTATTTTTTATGTAATTGCAGCATCTCTTGCTATATGTTCAATACTCTCGATATTTAGGAATTCCGAAATTCGTTATTTAAAAATGCTGGACTTTCCACGAATTCAGTTCTTTATATTTTTAGTAATAAGTTTAATAATACTTTTAGCCATTATACGAAGGTGGCAATGGTATGATTATTTAGCAATAACGGGTCTGTTAACTGGACTTGTAGTAAATAGTTTCTTTTTAATCAATTATACAGGTTTGGTTTCCGTAGAAGTTCCAACTGCAATTAATTTAAAGACAACTGATGACCAAATCAGTCTTTTATTGACCAATGTGAAAATGTCCAACCGTAAATCACAACCATTGATCAATTTGATAGCACTCAAAAAACCTGATTTGGTTTTGGCAATGGAGGTGAATAAATGGTGGGAAGAAGAATTGAAAGTTTTACAGAAGGAATATCCATACTCCCAGCATACAATAAACGAATTCACCTACGGCATGGTTTTGTACAGCAAGTTACCTTTAACAGAGATAGAAGTAGAGTATTTAAATAATAAAAAAGTGCCCTCCTTTGATTGCACGCTTAGGCTCAGAAGTGGAAAGAAAATTAAGCTACATTGTCTTCATCCTGTCCCACCAGTTCATTTTGAGGATTTGCCAGATAATGCAGGGCAGGAAGAAACTGCCCTTAAACAATTAGGAGAGAAAGTTAAAGATCGAAAATTACCGACCATTGTAGCTGGAGATTTAAATGATTTGGTGTGGTCCTATGTTGATGAATTGACTGGAACAAAAAAAATTATTTTTGATGTAAGGGTAGGTAGAGGTTTCTATAACAGTTTTAATGCAAAAAATGTTTTTACAAGATGGCCTTTGGACCACGTTTTTGTGTCCAAGGAATTTCGGTTGAAAAAGATTGAACGCTTGCCAAAAATTGGCTCAGACCATTTTCCGATTTTTGTTGAACTGGTATTATAAAAATTATTTCGTAAATTATTATAGGTAAAAAGAATTAATTCTATCAGTATCTGGAGCACGAAAAAGCCTATATGTAGTAAATAAACGTCTACGATTCTTCTTCAAAATGCATGACTTTTTTGTTTTTATATATTAAAATTGTGGGAGACACCTAAACAAATTTACTTCATAAAAAAACCTCTGATAACAATACGTGATTGTATTGTATATCAAAGGTTCTTTTAATTCCTTCCTGACTTCAGGAAGCTAACTTTCCAGTCCTAGATGTGGTCTTCTAAATGATGGTGTTCATCTATTAATGGTCCACCTTCCATAATTTGTTGGTTGGCTTCTATAGAGAATTTCTCGAAGTTAAGGTGAAAAGAATGTGCCAGTTGAATTGATTTCTGAATGAAGGCACCTTTTTCTGACCATGTGTTTATAGGATCCAATATTTCTTGTGGAACATTAGGACAAGATTCAGGCATATGAAGTCCAAAAATAGGATCGGGAACAAATGTCATCTCGTCTAATTTCCCGTCAAGGATAGCTGAAATCATAGCCCTGGTGTATTTTAATTTTATCCTTGATCCTACTCCATAAGGTCCGGCGCTCCAACCTGTATTTATAAGCCACACATTCACATTGGAATCGGTCATTTTTTTGCTGAGCATCTCGGCATAAACCGTTGGGTGCAAAGGCATAAATGGTTCTCCAAAACAGGCAGAAAAGGAAGGAACCGGTTCTGTAATCCCGGCTTCTGTTCCGGCCACCTTGGCGGTATAGCCTGAAATAAAGTGATACGCTGCCTGACCCGGAGTTAATTTGGAAACAGGAGGAAGAACTCCAAAGGCATCGCAGGTAAGAAAGAAAATATTCTTTGGATTTCCTGCGTAACTTGGTTGCTGAATATTCCTTATATGTTCTATTGGATAACTCACCCTGGTATTTTGAGTAATACTGCTGTTTAGAAAATCAACTTCTAATGTATTTTCTTTAAAAACAACATTTTCCAGAAGGGCGCCTGGTTTTATTGCATTAAAAATATCGGGTTCTTTTTCTTTAGATAAATCAATCACCTTGGCATAGCAACCGCCTTCGAAATTAAAAATGATATCCTTGGCTGTCCATCCATGTTCATCGTCCCCAATAAGTTTACGTTCCGGATCTGCAGAAAGTGTTGTTTTTCCTGTGCCGGAAAGTCCGAAAAATATAGCAGTATCACCATCTTTCCCCACATTTGCCGAACAATGCATTGGTAGTACATTTTTTTCGATAGGAAGAATAAGGTTTAACGCAGAGAAAATACCTTTTTTAATCTCACCGGTATAAGCCGAACCTCCTATTAATGCAATTTTCCTGCTAAAGTCCAGGATGCTAAAATTCCCTTGACGCAAGCCATATTTCTGGGGATCTTTTTCAACATATCCGGGAGCACATACTACCAACCAATCTTCTTCAAAATCTTCCAATTCCTCTTCATTTAAACGAAGAAACATGTTTTTTACGAAAAAATTGGACCAGGGAAATTCAGTAATTGTCCTTACGTCCAACCGGTAATCCTGGTTTGCACAAACATAACCATCGTGAATGTATATTTCCTTTCCGCTTAGATATTCGGTAAGCCTGTTATAAAGTTCATTGAAATTTTCAGAAGAAATAGGTTTGTTGATTTTCCCCCACCACACTTTATCTTTTGTATAATTATCCTTTACAAGGAAACGGTCTTGTGGAGATCTCCCTGTGTACTTTCCAGTATTTACGGATAAAGTTCCATTTTCGGTTTCGGTACCCATGTTTTTCTCTAGGGTTATTTTTTGTAATTCCTTACCGGAAAGGTTCCATTGTACAACATTGTTTTTTAAGCCGTACTTATCCAATTTGCTGTCTTTGGAATTTGCTACTTCTGTTTTCATAATTTTACTATTTAATTATTAATAAGATTAAATTATTCGCACGAGTGTTATATTGTAATGAATAGAAGAATCAGTATTTAAGCTCCACCCATTCTTTAATTTATAGACTTTTATTCCTGCTAACTTTAACAACAGGATGAACATATTTTTGTCAGATCAATCCAACACAAGAACCGGGATATTGCTTTTTAAAGTGAGGACCTGTGTTAATTTACCTTTTGATGGTTGACCGGCGTTGGAGTGCGTATTTGGCATGATTGCCAACATATCTATTTTATTTTTTTTAATATAATCGTCTATTCCCTTTACAATGTCTTCATTTTCTGAAAAGGAATGATGAGAATAGAATTTTTCCAGATAATACTGTAATGTATTTTCATTGCGCTCATCGGCTTCAGAATAACCATGGTTTTCAGTTTTCTTAGAAACGGTAAGCACATGTACCTCAGCACGTGAATTTCTGGATACTTCCAATAAAATATTCAGGATAGAGGTGTCATTTATTTCAGCCTCACCCAGAGTGAGAAGGATTTTATTTAATTTAAATTCATAATTTGGAGGTATTACCAAAACAGGTAAATCGGCGGCCAGTACAAATTTTGAGGTTTGGGTTACCTGGTTTACTCCAGACTCTGCACCTTTTGTTCCCATAATTACCAAATCTATTCCTTCCTGCTCACGAATATCTACTATTGTGTGAATCAGCTCTCCGGTTTTTAGGGTGAATACAATCTCAGGTATGATGTGTCCTTTATAATGCAGAATCAGATTTTGGAACTTTTGCTGTAGGTTTTCTTCATCAGCTTTTTCCATAGAAGTACCAGAAACATGCAGTAAATGAAGTCTCAGGTTCTGATCTTTTCCTGCGAATTGAATTGCATATTTTAGAGCATTTTTTGACACTTCAGAAAAATCGAAAGGGATTAGTATATTTTTCATAATCAGGGTTTTAAAAATTTCAATTATATTCTATCCTTTTTCCGTGATAAGATAGTTTATGGATTGTATGCTTTTTCTTGAATTATCTCACTTACAATATTACCGTATTTTAAGATTTTAGAATATGACAACAGTCATATTTGATGGTTAAATCACGTTAAATTGACTTATTTATTCTTGCTGAGCCCTTGCTATTAGCGAAAACCTTTGCGTAAAAGTTGAGAATTTGACAAACTTGCTCAGGAACATATTTTGACTGAAAATTGAAATCAAAAATTAATTTTTTCTGATTTCCATTTTCTAATATTTTCTCATTTTTATTTCAAGCTAAATTTCCCTTTGAGCTCTAACTAATACCACTTGTGATTGTATTAATGTCACTTTTAAAGGTATTTTTACGGAATAGTAAATGCTTAGACACTTGCAAAGGATTAAATTTGTCAAGTTTAGTAAGCAGAATTTAATGCAAATTCTAAAATGGGTTGAAGTTTTTAAATAAGCTCAACCAATCAATTTCAGATTTTTATGATCGATTTTTCAGCTACTTATACAGACCAATACCAACTTGCCATGGCGCAGGTTTATTTTGAAAATGGGCAAAAGGACCATACTGCAGTTTTTGATTATTTCTTCAGAAAAATTCCCTTTGAAGGCGGATACGCTATTTTTGCAGGCCTGGAAAATATTTTGGAGATTCTTGAAAATTTCAGGTTTAATAAAGAGGATTTGGAATATTTGAAAAATCAGGATTTTCCACAAGACTTTTTAGATTATTTAAAGGATTTTAAATTCCGTGGATCAATTTATTCTACTAAAGAAGGAGACCTGCTATTTCCATATTCTCCAATTTTACAGGTGGAAGCTAATATAATAGAAGCGCAGATAATTGAAACTGTTTTGCTGAATATGCTCAATTTTCAAACACTAATAGCAACCAAAGCAAGCCGGATACGTTTAGTCGCGGGAACCAGAACATTGTTAGATTTTGGGCTGCGCCGGGCGCACGGTCCTGGAGGCTATTATGCCAGTCGGGCTGCTGTATTAGGCGGTTTTAATGGGACGAGTAACGTTGTCGCGGGAAAAGATTTTAATATTTCGGTTGCCGGGACGATGGCGCATTCCTTTGTTCAAAGTTACGACGATGAAATTTCCGCTTTTCGGGCATTTGCAAAAGGGAGGCCAAAGGATTGTGTATTTTTGATAGATACTTATAATACTTTACTGAGAGGACTTCCAAATGCCATAAAAGTTGGGAAGGAAATGGAGGAGAAGGGTCAAAAACTTGCCGGGATCCGCTTGGATAGCGGTGACTTGGCATATTTGGCAAAGGAATGCCGGAAAATACTGGATAAGGCGGGTTTAAATTATGTTAAAATTGCAGCTTCCAATCAGTTGGATGAATATGTGATTAAGAGTTTATTAGAACAGCAAGCCCCAATAGATGTTTTTGGGGTTGGCACTAATTTGGTGACAGGTGATCCCGATGCAGCACTGGATGGGGTTTACAAATTAGCTGTTTCAAATGGCAAACCAAGGCTCAAAATTTCGGAAAGTATATCAAAGGTTACCTTGCCACACAAAAAACAGGTGTACAGACTAAAAAATTCAGCAGGAGAGCTTATTGGGGCAGATGCAATTGCAATTTGGGACGAAACGGTGATAGACAGAATTTACGATCCGCAGGAGCCTTTAAAATCCCTGAACATTGAAAATTTTACTAAGGAGCCACTTCTTCATCCTGTAATGAAAAACGGAATGAGGATTGGAGATAAACGAGACTTGAAAGAAATTGCTCAATATGCAGCAAAATGCTTGGAAAGCCTTCCTCTTGAATATAAACGATTTCGTAATCCGCATATTTACAAGGTTGGAATTAGCAGCAAATTAAAGGAAGAAAGGGAAAAATTACTTCAGAAATATAAAGGCCAATTATGAATACTCTTGTTATTATTGATTTACAAAAGGATTTTATGCCGGGAGGCGCTTTAGCAGTTCCGGAGGGAGATCAAATAGTTGGAATGATAAATAAACTTCAGGAGACTTTTGACCTGGTAATTGCCACACAAGACTGGCATCCGCGGGAGCATTCAAGTTTTGCCGCAAATCATCCCGGAAAAGATGAATTCGAAAAAATTGAACTTCACGGCCAGGAACAGGTTTTATGGCCGGTACATTGTGTTCAAAACAGCGATGGAGCCAAATTTCATTCCGATTTGAATTCCGAAAAAATCGAAACTATTTTCAGAAAAGGCACAGCGAAAGAAATAGATAGCTATAGTGGCTTTTACGATAATGCTCATTTAAAATCTACAGGACTCAGCGGATATTTAAAAGAAAAAGGAGCTGATGAATTATATTTTTGTGGACTTGCAGCTGAATACTGCGTATATTATTCGGTAATGGATGCACTAAAAGAAGGCTTTTCTGCAACTTTGATAGAAGATGCCACCCGGCCGCTTGATTTGGTGGATTTTCAGAAGGTAAAGGAGAATATTTTAAAAGCTGGTGGAAAAATAAGGAAGAGCAGGGAGTACATTAAGTATTAAAAAATTCCTTTAAATGCTGAAATCAATTTGTCCACTTCTTCTATAGTATTATAATGAAGTAAACTCACACGCACCACGCCTCCATATTTTTCCAGATCCAGGTCATGAATGAGCTTTTTTGCATAAAAATCCCCAAAGCGTATCCCAATATCTGCCTTGTCAATTTCCTTAACAATTTCAGGACTTTTCAAATTTTGGTGAACAAATGAAATAGTAGGCACCCTTATCAAGGCGTGGGCAGTTTTGTTTCCTATAATTCTAATCTCAGCAACTGAATTTAGGTATTTCAGCAAATGCTCTGTAAGATCTTCTTCGTAAGTGGTAATCAGCTTAAAACTTTGATTAAATTTTTCTTCATCTGAATTATTGCGATTTTTTTCATCAGTAAAATGATGATCATATAATTCAGAAAAATATTCAGGAATGCCACAAAGCCCATAAGTTAATTCAAAATTGAAGTTTCCGGGCTGAAATTTATAAGGCACATCTTCCGACCTAAAAAAATTGTGATTGATGCCTTTCATCCCAACCAGCAAAGGCAACTTCCCATACATGACTGCTAAATGCGGACCATAGACCTTGTACCAACTAAATACATAAAAATCTACATTCAATTCCTGAACGTCCACTTTTCTATGTGGAGCATAGGCAACGCCATCAACACAAATCAATGCACCAGCTGCATGTACAACTTGGGCAATTTTCCTGATAGGATTGATAGTACCCAAAATATTAGAACAATGCGTTATAGCTACAAGCCTGGTATTATTGGAAAGCAATTTTTCCAGTTGCTTCGTATCTAGTTCAAAAGTATCTGGATTGACTTTCCATATATTTATTTTGATACCTTTTTTCTGTAGGTCAGTCCAACAGGAAATGTTTGCCTCGTGGTCCGTATTTGTTATTATCACTTCATCGCCCGCCTTCCAGTTCTCGCTAATGCAAAGACTTAAAATACGAAATAACATAGTTGAGCTAGGTCCTATAACAACTTCCTTGGAATCGGGAGCGTTAATGAATCTCGCCACATTTCCAGTGGCAAGTTTCAACTTTTTTCCCGCAGTTTCCGAAATTTTATAAGAAGCTCCCAGTTGCACATTAAAATTTGTATAATACTCGCTGATATATTTGATTGTGCGACCTAATATTTGAGATCCTCCCGCATTATCCATAAAAATAAATCCGTTTTTAAGTGCGGGAAACTGTTTACGTACAAAAGAGATGTCCATTGGATTTGTTTAGAGAAAATATGCAAGGTATATAAATTTTAGACTATTAAATTAGGATCGATGAAACCTAATGTTCGTATCTAGTATGTTAATTAAGAGTGTTTTAGCATAACATTTAAGATTTTAAGTTTACTTTCATACAGAAGGTGATTTTCAAAATTCAAGAAAAGCAATAGGTCATAACTTGAATCCGAAATGAAATATGTTCATAGAATTATGTGAAGCAGTAAAAAAATTTGAAGAACGTTGTCCGTTTGTTGGAAAAATTAATTCATTATTAAATTAAAATTTATGCATCATGAGAAAAATTAAAAATTTGTTAGAGGTACCCCGTATTTTTTTAAAGTGTTTTCCCCTGATTTTTGTATTTATATTAACAAGTTGTGAAAAAGACGATATGACAGATATCGGAAATCAATCGGCAGACCTTACTTTTTCGTCGTCCAAAGCTGGTTCAGAAAAGACGAACACATTTTATGGTCCTGCAACGCCATTTGGTAAAGGGGTGGTTAAGGCGATGGTCACAATGACCCATGATGGCGTGCCAGAGTCAATTGGAATTACTATCTCTGAAAGAACTCTTGAAAACCTTCCACAAGATATGGAAGAATTTACCCTGCGGCTTCCAAATAAAGCAGAAGGTTTAGCATTTGATCACATTGATCTAGGTTGGAATCCAATGGGTCATGAACCAGCTGGGATTTATGACCTTCCTCATTTTGATATTCATTTTTATATGATTTCGAAGGAAGAACAAATGGAAATTACAGATCCTAATTTGGCCGAAATCCTGCCGGCTAGTGAATATTGGCCCGCCAATTATGGGCCATCACCGGGTTTTGTGCCTGTAATGGGCAAACATTGGCTTAGTAGTTTTGCCGATGAACTTCAGCCTGGAGGCGTATTTACACAAACCTTTTTATACGGTTCTTATAATGGAGATTTCATTTTTTATGAACCAATGATTACACTAGATTACTTAGAGGAAAAGTCTAGTACGCAATATGATATTTCGCAACCAGTTGAATTTCAAAGAACAGGATATTACTATCCAACTATTTATAGCATTAATTACGATGCAAGTAAAAGACAATACACCATATTACTTGAAGGAATGGTTATTAAATAATATTAGAAATATTTTTTAATAAAAAAAGCTGCCTTAAGAAGCAGCTTTTTTTTTAGATGTACACCTCTTAATAGTTCTTTTTGTAGATACCAAGTTGATAAAAAGGATACGATTAACTTAGATTCCTTAAAAAATAATAATCAGTTAAGACATTCACAGAATTTTTTTGGTCAAAGCCGCTTTTTGCTTCAAACTATTTGCGGCTCTGGTATAACCTCCATCGGCGCCATCTACAAAATGAATATGTTCGTTTGTTCCCATATTCCTAACGTAACAAGACATTACACTTTCCTGACTCACATGTAAACCGTATTTAATTTTATCAGATTTTTCTAAATAATCCAAAAAGGAAATCAAGGATATTCGTTGCTCTGACGTTCCTGTAATTACAGTGTTAATTCGACCATCAATGGTAAGTGTATCAGTGAGTTCGACCAACTTCTTAAGGTAGCTTTTCCCTGATTTACTGTTTTTTAAATAGTATTTTCCGAAATTTGCTCTCATCAAATTTTTTAACAAATAAAACAAATCAAATCTTCCCAGTTTGGCTCGCATTTCGGAATTGATTTTTTTAAAACCTGCTTTTAGTCTTAAACGTTTTACTGAAATAGGTTTTCTTCGTTTTGCAGAGCCGTAAATTTCATCGATTGCTTTTAAAACCTCAGAAAATATTTTGGAAGGATCCTGATCTCCACATCCGGTAACTATTAAGCTCACTACTTCCTGTGTTTCTTCGGGAGGTTTTATTTTATCCCATTTACATTCCATTCCACTGAGATTTAATGGAAATTGGTCAGTCTTAAAATTAATTTTTTTGAGGGGATCTTCATTTTTAATAAGATTTTCGGCAAATTGTAATCCGTCACCCAAAATGACTGGTATAATAAAAACATCATTAATTTCGACCTTAGCGATTATAAGTTCGATTTTTTCTCTGTAAATTACTTCAACAGGTATATGCCCTATCTTTAAATCGAATCCAAAATTGCTTAGGGTATTCTCCCGATGCTTCTCCAAAGCAGACATTGCACTTTTAAGATATTTGGGTGGAACAAGAATAACAGCCCCATCGCCGCCAAAAAAAAACGGAACATTAATTTTTTCAGAATAGACAATATTTAAGACGGCAATAATACTGCCAGTTGCCACCAAATTCACCTCGTTATGCCTGCCATTTTTAATGGCCTGAGTAGAATTTTTAATATCTGCAACCAGTATGTGCCAATCTTCAGGTATCACTGAAAATAATGATTTATTAGCAACCAGGTCACCTACAGACATCTTGTTTACAGGTAAATTGGAATAGAATTGGCTAAACTGGGAGGCAATCATTATTTAAATGTTAGTAGTATTTTATATTTTAGTGTTCTTTATTGTCTAATTCTTGTGTTAAGAGCAATGGCCTAAAACTTTAGGTTTTTAGATTACCTCCTACTGGAATAGTACAATCATGCCCATATTGACCATGAGGAGGATTTTTAAGCGGAATAGGTTTGTTTATCCAAACGGGTGAAATATCAGAAGGAATTGTTGGCTTGCTTTGGTTTAGTGTGTTTTTTGAAGCTGCCTGATCAAGAGGTGCTCCAACAGGAATATCACAACGATGACCCTCCGCTCCGTGAACGGGGTTCAGTGCAGCGGTAGTTTTTGAATTTTTCTGAATCTCAACTTTCGAATTTGCGGGAGTTGCATCTTTTTTTTCTTCCTTACAGGAAATCATTAATCCCATTATCCCTACCATTATTGCGAAAAATATTTTTTTAATTTTCATAAGCTCCTGAATTGATTAAATAAATTTTAAAGAGCAATATAAAAAATACTCGTTTAATCCACAAGTTGTTTTAATTCTGATTCAGAGATGTTTAATAATCCCGAAGCGGGTAACCTAAGGGTCAAAGTACGCCAATTCGAATCTGCTTTGAAGATGGATTTAAAAATGGGAATGGCTTCTTCAAGTCGTTTGCTGTTTGCAAGGGCAACAGCTTTCCAGAATTTCATTTCCAAATTTTCGGGAAATAATTCCTCTGCTTTGCCATATTGTTTGAGAGCTTCATCTACATTTTTTTGCTCCATAGCCAAATCACCCCTGTTCATAAATTCATATGCTCTCGCTACTTTTAAAAGACGCTCTAGCTCTTTTAAGGGATCATCGCTATCATCCACCCGAAGATCGATTTTCTTGTCTTCCCAAATGTTTTCAACTTTATCAGGTCCTACAACAATTAATGCAGCCGATTGCTTTCCTCGAATATCTCCGCCAGCAGCCTGCGCAGCTTTTAAGACTTTTACAAGCCTTTCTGCCAGCGGGAGATTCGCATTTTCCTTAAATGCTTTGGCCATAGCAGGAACCACATTGTCGTTTAACATCATATTGGCCTGAACTGAAAAGTTGTTTCCAATATGTTGTAAAGCCGATTCTACGCATTTTTCACCCGTAAAAGCAGAAGCTTTGCCCGTAGCATCCAGAAATGCAACTTGTCTAAAAGCTTTGCCTTCATCTTTAGCAACAAGCTCTTTCAATGCCGAAACCGAAGATTTTCCTTTTTCCATCAATTCAAGTCCTTTTGGTCCATAAGCAGGATTTACAAAGGATTGGGTAGCCACCACCCCAACACCCGATTGGCCCCAAGGCACTAAAACCCCTACAGAGAACCAATGACTTTGAACCCCAACGGCCATTTCGCCAGTGATGGAATCCCGGGCAACTATAGAAAAAGTATGGGCAAAAGGATCTTTCATAACTGGATTGTTTTGGGCATTTGTATCCTCTAATAAAAGAAGGCTCAATATAACTGCCAATAAATAAGAAGACTTCATTGCGATTTAATTTTATTAAAAATAGGAAATTCCTTTTAATTTTTTGGATGTATTCTTAATTCTAACTGAGCAAATTCCTGGTTACTTTTTAAAGCCCTGATGTATCTTTTTTGCCTTAATTAAATAAAAATCAAAAGAGGTTTTAAAGATCAAATTTTAAAAGCAGCTATTTTTTGAAAAAAACAGACTCGAAATGTTGTAACTACTCAGAAGTTTATAAATTTGCACTCATTAAAAATAATGGCCTCGTAGTTCAACGGATAGAATAGAAGTTTCCTAAACTTTAGATCCAAGTTCGATTCTTGGCGAGGTCACTTAATACATTTTAAAGGAAATCAAAACCCTGTTAATCTTATGATTTTCAGGGTTTAAATATTTTACATTTCGAAAAATTTAAGATTTTCATCCATCTTTCCGATGAAAATAAAGGATTTCTTATTATAGCCTTCATCATAAGGTAATATATAAAGTCAATGTTTAAAGTATTTTTGTGCTGTACTTGGATAACACAGAGAGAATCTGAATAAAATTGTTGAAACAGTTTTATTATTAAGTGAAATTGTACTGGATTAGCCAAAATTTGTAAAAGGGTGTCAAGCAATTGATGTCCTTTTTTTATTATAATTGATTTGATAAGTCTGACGGGAATCCGGAGTGAAGAAAAAAGTCGATACTTAAGAATTTCTGGTTTCAATAATTTAATCTATTGTTAAACAACACCCTACAAAACTTAATGATTCAATTACAATAGATTAATATTCGGTATATACCTTGTGCCTAATTAAAACCATTGAATTTGACAAATCAGGTATTGGATAATCCCGAAAACCCATTCCAAAAAGACCCATCAGTTCTTGCCCATTATTTCTTCCCTCGGTCATTTGTTTTTGTAAGCCGGTTTTTTAGATGCAGCGAAAGTTATGTTCAAGAGGTCATACTCACAAAAATATTTCTTTATAAAATATTGTCTTTATTCTCACCGAATAAAATCTGCAGCACTTACCTGATTAACATATTTAAAATTTATTTCTGAAAAATATGAAAAAACGTGAAGTTGAAGTTGTGGTAATTTCCGACATTCATTTGGGAACTTACGGATGTCATGCAGGGGAACTTTTAAGCTACCTTAAGAGTATAAAACCAAAAACAGTGATCTTAAATGGTGATATCATTGATATATGGCAGTTCAATAAAAGCTATTGGCCGGAAGCTCATATGCAGGTAATTAAACATATTACGGGATTACTTGCCAAACATGTGAAAGTATATTATGTGACAGGAAACCATGATGAAATGTTGAGAAAATTTGTAGGCTTTAAAATGGGATCTCTGCAAATTGTAAATAAAGTCGTTTTAAATCTGGACGGTAAAAAAGCCTGGTTTTTTCATGGGGATGTGTTTGATGTTACAATGCAGAACTCTAAATGGCTTGCCAAATTGGGAGCAAAAGGTTATGATACTTTAATCCTTATCAACAGATTGTTTAATCATATCTCAGAAAAAATGGGAAGGGGAAAATTATCCTTTTCAAAAAAGATAAAAAACAGTGTAAAGAGTGCCGTAAAATTTATTAATAATTTTGAGCAAATTGCAGCTGATATTGCTATTTCAAATGGCTATGATTATGTTGTGTGCGGGCATATTCATCAACCCGGAATTAAAAAAATTAAAAACATAGAAGGAGAGGTAACCTATTTAAATTCAGGGGATTGGGTAGAAAATTTGACTGCACTTGAATATAACGATGGAGCATGGAAAATATATCAATTTAATGACGACTTGCAAAGAACCAGAAACCGAATAACGGACCGAAAAAAGGAACCTGAAATGGACAACAAGGTAATTTTTGAAAATTTGGTTCGGGAATTTAATTTTGTGGGTCATTGAAAGCACCAAAGCAGAATAACATTCTCTTGAAGATGTGAATTTTTAACCTCTTTCAGGGGTTTATCCAGATCTAATTTTAATACTATGAAGATATTATATGCAATTCAGGGAACAGGAAATGGCCACTTGAGCAGGGCAAGGGATATAATTCCTATTTTAAGGAATAAAGGGGAATTGGATATCCTGGTAAGCGGTACCCAGGCAGATTTATCGCTGCCATTTCCAGTTAAGTATAATTATAAAGGGCTCAGTTTTATTTTTGGCAAAAAAGGTGGGGTGGATTTATGGAATACTTACCGTAAAAATAATATAGGCAGGCTCATAAGGGAAATACGTAGCCTACCCGTAGAAAAATATGATCTTATTATTAATGATTTTGAACCAGTTTCAGCCTGGGCTGCTTATTTAAAAGGAATTCCTTGTATAGGGTTAAGCCATCAAAGCGCTGTCTTATCGGAAAATGCATTCTTACCTAAACATAAAGATAGGATTGGAAAGTTTATTTTGAAAAATTACGCACCTACAAAGGTTAATTATGGTTTTCATTTTGAGAAATTCAATAAAAACACGTTCACCCCTGTAATCAGAAAACAGGTGCGCGATTTGGAGATTTCAGATAAAGGACACTATACCGTTTATCTGCCTTCATATTCTGACGAAAAACTCATAAAAACCTTGGGGCAATTTAAAGGAATAAATTGGCATGTGTTTTCCAAGCACAATAAGAATATATCTACCGTATATAATGTTTCATTAAGACCTATTGACAATGAGGCATTTATTGAAAGTATGGCTTCAAGCACCGGTGTTCTGTGTGGGGCAGGATTTGAAACACCGGCAGAAGCACTCTTTCTAAATAAAAAACTTATGGTAATCCCAATGAAAAATCAATTTGAGCAACATTGCAATGCCGCTGCACTTCTTGCCATGGGAGTACCAGTGATAAAAAATCTAAAGAAAAAGCAGGTTCCCAAAATAGAAAGTTGGATTAGTAGCAAAGTGATCGTGAAGGTTAATTTTCCCGATATCACCGAAAATATTATCGATCTGCTTATTGAAAATCATCTTATTTCAGAATTGACCAGTTTAAATCAGCCCCTTCGGGGAAAATTAAATTCTATATAAATCCGTGCTCAAAAGTTCAATAATTACCAATTTTTTCTTCATCATATAAATCCATTAAGCCTTAATTAATGTCCCTTTTATTTTCCGATTCGCATGAGAAGTCTCCTATCCTTCATAAAAAATATTTTGGTGATGAGTTCAAATGGGGTGTTTCAACATCTGCTTATCAAACGGAAGGAAGTCACCTCGCACACGGGAAAGGTTTATCTATATGGGATGTCTTTTCAAACAAAAAAGGCAATATTTACAAGGGGCAAAAAGGGGATATGGCCTGCGATTTTTATGAAAGGTTCGGTGAAGACCTGGAATTGATGAAAGATCTGAATATCCCAAATTTCAGGTTTTCCTTGTCCTGGCCTCGATTAATTCCTAATGGAACCGGGGCGCCGAATGAAAAAGGAATAGATTTCTACAACCGACTTATTGACAAATGTCTCGAACTGGATATTGAACCTTGGGTCACCTTATACCACTGGGATTTGCCGAATGAACTTGAAAAAAAAGGAGGCTGGACAAATCGGGATATTGTGGATTGGTTTAAGGAATATACCGACCTCTGTGTAAGAAAATTTGGGGATAGGGTCAAACATTGGATGGTATTAAATGAGCCTCTTGTTTTTGTTGGAGCAGGGTATTATTTGGGGGTTCATGCCCCAGGAAAAAGAGGACTTAAAAATTTTTTGCCCGCAATGCATCACGCCGCCATTTGCCAGGCAGAAGGGGCAAGGCTTATAAAACATCATTATCCAAAGTCAGAGGTAGGAACTACTTTTTCCTGTTCCCATATAGAAGCCTTCCGTCCCATTGAAAAAGACAAGCTCGCTGCCCAACGGTTGGATGCACTGGTGAACCGGCTTTTTTTAGAGCCTGCATTGGGAATGGGATATCCTGTTAAAGATTTAAAATTCCTGAAAAAGCTAGAAAATTATTGGAAACCCGGGGATGAAAATTTATTAAAATTTGACTTTGATTTTATTGGCATACAAAACTATACCCGGGAAATTATAAAACACTCTTATCTAATTCCTTATGTACGCGCTAATATTATTAAGGCTGAAAAAAGAAAGGTACCAATAACTCTAATGAAATGGGAAGTATATCCGGAATCAATATTCCACATACTTAAAAAATTTGATGGCTATGCTGATGTAAAGAAGATCTATGTCACCGAAAATGGAGCGGCTTTTAATGATATCCTTAAAAATGGAGAAATAGACGATGTGAAGCGAACAAATTATATAAGGCTTTATTTGGATGCCATCTTAAGGGCAAAAAACAATGGGGTGAATGTACAGGGTTATTTTGTATGGAGTTTTACCGATAATTTTGAATGGGCGGAGGGATTTTTTCCTCGTTTTGGCTTGGTTTATATCGATTTTAAAACACAACAAAGGATTGTGAAATCTTCCGGAAAATGGTATAGGGAATTTTTAAAGTAGTTTATCTGATGCCTTTGAGAAGCCTGATTTTAGAAATAAATTTGATCTATTCTCACCGAAAAAAGAAACACCTGCTAACAACAATTGAATATTGTTAGACAGGTGTTTTTTGGTGTTTAATATTTCGCGATTCTTTTGTTGGAAGTCCTACCGGAAATCCAAAATTGATCCACCCTCAAAATTCTTTTTACAGAAATTCACAATTCTTCCAAAACCCGCTCCGGATAATCTGTGATCATTCCATCAACTTTGAGCGCAATCATTTCAATTATGTCAACTTTTTCGTTTACTGTCCAGGGGATTAACCTCATATCCTTTTGTTTTATTGAATCTACAAACTCTTGATTTTTAATCAATTTAAAATTCGGACTGTAAATCTGAGGTGTGAAATCCAGTTTAGCCAGGTTTTTAGAAATTCCTTCCTGGGAAACTAAAAAAGCCAGTTCCACTTTTGGGTAAACCCGGTTCATTTCATTTAGAATATTTTCATCAAAGGACTGAATATTCATTTTATTCTCAATTCCTTTTTTCTGAATAACATCCATCACCAGTTTAATAAAATCAACAGGTCGTGGTTGAAACTCGTCATATTCTGATACAGTAGATTTAATTTCAATGTTATATTTTACCGATGGAAGTTCATGTGATTTCACATAATTTTCAACGCTATCAATCACTTCAGAAAGTAATGGCTTATAACTTTTGATTTTCTGCTGTTCCGGAAAGTTTTCATTTCCTTTGGATCCAATATCAAACATCCTGATGCTGTCATAAGTCATTTCATAAAAATTAAAACTTTTCTCTTTTGCTTTAGAAATAGAATCCCCCGCCGGCGTTAGTACATATAAGGAAGACATAAAGGGTTCATGTGAAACCACCACTTTTCTATCTTTCGAGATCACTACATCCATTTCAATAACATCCACTCCTTTTTCAATAGCCTTTAAAAAGGCAGAAATACTGTTTTCCGGGGAATGACCTCGCTGTCCACGGTGACCCTGGACTTCAATTTTGGAAGAATGTGTCATACTTTCCTTTTTCACTTTTTTGTCTTCGGTATTTGACTTGCAGGATGTACCGCTGATAATCGCACAGAGTAAAAATAATTTATAAAATATCATTTTTTCGTTTTTTGAAATTAAATTGTCAACCTGAACCTCCATAGACTACACATTGTAAAAAGTATATTTGATTGATGAAAATTAAAGAAGCTCAGATTGACTATTAAAAATGCATTGCAAAAGGATCATTAATCATTATTTTGCCTTTTCCAACCTGTAACTAATTGTTTCGGTAAATGTTTTTCCGAACATATCCGTGGCTTTTATTTCAATACGGTGTTCACCGGTTTCAAGCCTGGTTGGGATATTTCCCCTCCATAAATGTTTGCTTTTAATAGGATTTGAAGAACGTCTTCCTGGAATTAATTCTTCGCTTAGAGCCCATTCATAAACATCAGTTGCGTAGGATGGATCTATTTCTTCTACATAATCCATCAGTTTCCATTTGCCCTGGTCTACACGATATTTTAGAGTATCCTTTTCACTACCCATAAAGAAATTTACATAAATACCCGATTTGGTTCTTCTACCTTGAGCCACCACTTTGGGAGCAAAAATTTCCATCTGGTATTCTTTCGGCTTCCCTGCTACCTTATAATCTACACTATAATCATTCCCGTTGAAATTAATAAAAGCATAACCTTTTGGTGTTCCATCGCGCATTGTGGAAACAGGAATTCCCTCTTCATTGAGTTTCCCGGAATACCAATCTCCGGAAGTGGTTCCTACATTATACTCGTGATGCTGTTTTTCTTGTTTCCATCCTTCCTCTTTATCAAAGAAATCCTGACGCTGAATATGGGTATGCGCAGATAGGGAAAGAGTGTTAGGAAAATCCTTTAATAGGTCAAATACTTTTGCACGATCTTCATCCCGGAAAGAATCCCCGTCAGGCTCACTTAACGGAATATGAAACGACAAAACAATCAGATAGTCTTTGGAAACTTTGTCAAGATCATTTTCAATAAACTTTAACTGATCTTCCGTGAACCCACCCCAATAGCCTTTCCCATCCCGGGGATCAGGATAAAGAATATCGTCCAGAATCAAAAAATGAATCTTTGCATAATTAAAGGCATAATTTGCAGGTCCAAAATGTGCCTCAAAGGTTTCATCGGCCATTTTATCCATTTTTGCATCAAAATTCATATCGTGGTTTCCAAGTACATTATACCATGGGATTCCCACTTTTTTTATCGCTTTTATATATGGATTGAACAAGTTTAGATCATTTCCTACCAGATCTCCCAGGCTTAATCCGAAAGGGATATTTTTGATTCCTTCTACCTCGGCTACAATTCCTTTTGCAAAGAAGTCTACCTGCTCCAGATTATAAGGTTGAGGGTCGCCAAAAATAAGGGCTGTGAATGCCTCCTTTTCTTCCTGTGGGATTAATCCAAAATCTAATGATTTAGGTAGCTTCCCGGTAGGCGTAACTCCCTTAAATTTTGATTCTGGAGAACCATTCGGTTTATGGTTATAAAAGAATTGGGGCAAATTGTTTTCATCGATATTAATTCTATAATTCGATGGTTTTATTACCGAAATAATTTGATCTGCACCAATGAGCAATTCATATTTTCCTTTTTCATTTGTAAGAACAACCTCGCGGCCATTAGTTACAGCTACATCGGGAATTCCATTTTCTTCGCGGTCCTTTTTTGCGTTTTGGTTTGCGTCCTCAAAAACATAACCATAAACATTTGATTGCGCCATAATTCCCATTGAAAATAAAAAGGCACAAATTGAGAATATTGATTTCTTCATTTAATGTAATTTTAAAAATATTAATTATCCCACCAAACTTTTGTATTTATATCGTCAGGTCCACCCAATAAGTCAAGAGCTTTAAGATAATTATCCGTATTGTTTATTTGAACATCCGTAGGATATGTAAACCTGGAGGGCATTTTCCCGTCATTTTCCATGGCTACTGTGGTGGGAAGTTCCGGGAATCCAGTTCTCCTGTATTCAAACCATTGCTGATAATCCACAAAATAAAGCGCATAATACTTTTGAAGCAAGATCCTTTCCAAAGTTCCATCATACATCGCCATTTCATTGTCAAAATAATTCTCTGGCACTTCGGCGTCCAATTGCTCAATGGCAGCTTTTACACCCTTTAAGTAATGCTCTTCCGGGTTGGGAATAAATCCTCTTTGGGCAACTTCCGCTTTAATGAACTCCACTTCAGAATAAGGCAGAATGTATATTTTCATTGGATTCGTCACTTGCGCTATATTGAAGGTAGAAGCGTTATACGTAAATTGTGATTCAGGACCATCATAGGCACTTGGAATCCCTTTGTAACCAATGGGTTCAATATCAAGATCGGTGGCAATTGTGGCAATAATCGGTCTTCTAGGGTCTTCCAATGTGTTCAGATTATCTATGAAAAACTCACCGATTTTTACGCCCAACCTAAAATCCTGAGGCCTTCCCCAGGGAGATACATTTGGTGTAACCCCGGTTACCTCTAATATAGCTGATTCTTCATTGTTTTCAAAAATCGGATATTTTGCAGGATCCTGGATCATACTAGATAGTTTTTGAAATGCATTGGTTTCGCTCACATTGGAAATACGTAATAACAACCTTAGGTGCACAGAATTGGTGAATTTTTGCCATTTCTCAACATCGTTTTGGAATAGGATGTCTTCTGCATAGACCATCGAAAATCCGGGGTCATACAGTTCATTCGCCCGTTCCAGATCTGCAAGAATGGTTTGATAAATAAATTGTTGGGAATCAAATTTAGGATAAAAATTTCCTTCTTCTCCGTTCACCGCCTCCGTCATAGGAACTGGACCAAAAATATCGGTTAAATTGGCGTATGCCAATGCCTGGAAAGTTAAGGCTATTGCTTCGTAATTAGGATCTTCAGCTTTTACGGATGCCAATCGCATTTCCTTTATATTGT
>Ga0307486_1000426_pt1 | contig 39513 bp, 33 predicted proteins | sample CBIW02metaG_FD_203663 | JGI IMG/M metagenome (GOLD analysis project Ga0307486, IMG submission 203663) | Sea-ice brine microbial communities from Beaufort Sea near Barrow, Alaska, United States - CBIW 0.2 | ecosystem: Environmental > Aquatic > Marine > Coastal | place: USA: Alaska | collected... | reverse complement strand
CTCATAAGAAATTTTGATAAAATGAGCACAAAGTTCCCTGAATATAAAGGACTTGACTTACCAAAAGTAGCTGAGGAAATCTTAGCCTATTGGGAAGAGAATGATATTTTTGAAAAGAGCATAACTACAAGGGAAGGAAACGAGCCATTTGTGTTTTTTGAAGGCCCTCCGTCTGCGAATGGGTTGCCTGGGATTCACCATGTGATGGCGCGAACAATTAAAGATCTGTTTTGCAGGTATAAAACACAAAAAGGTTTTCAGGTAAAACGTAAGGCCGGTTGGGATACCCACGGACTTCCAATAGAACTGGGAGTTGAAAAAGAATTGGGGATCACCAAGGAGGATATAGGTAAAAAAATAAGTGTTGAGGACTACAACCAGGCGTGTAAAAACGCGGTTATGCGCTATACTGATGTTTGGAACGATCTAACCCAAAAAATGGGTTATTGGGTAGATATGGAAAACCCATATATCACTTACAAGTCCAAATATATGGAAACTGTATGGTGGCTTCTTTCCGAAATCTATAAGAAAGGACTCATCTATAAAGGATATACAATTCAGCCTTACTCGCCAAAAGCGGGAACAGGATTGAGTTCACACGAATTAAATCAACCCGGAACCTATCAGGATGTCACTGATACCACAGTGACTGCGATGTTCCGTGTTTTAAGTTCTCCCCCTTCGGGGAATTTAGAGGGGGCTCTGGTAGGAGCTTTTTTAATTGCCTGGACAACCACACCCTGGACTTTGCCTTCAAACACCGCCTTAACAGTAGGACACAAAATAGAATATGTCCTTGTTTCAACTTATAACCTTTACACCTTCGAGCCAATAAAAGTTGTTTTGGCCAAAAGCCTTGTCGCTAAACAGTTTGACAAAAAATTCAAAAAAGTTGATGCTGAAGAAGGTTTAGAAGGCTTTAAAGAAGGCGACAAGATTCCTTATTTCGTTGAAAGATCTTTCTTAGGAAAAGATATGGTGGATTTGCGTTATGAGCAGTTAATGCCATTTGCACTACCCTACCAAAATCCTGAAAATGCCTTTCGAGTAATAGCCGGGGATTTTGTGACTACCGAAGATGGAACCGGAATAGTTCATACCGCGCCAACCTTTGGTGCCGATGATGCCATGGTTGCAAAACAAGCCGTTCCGGAAATCCCACCAATGTTGGTGAAAGATGAAAACGACAATCTTGTTCCGCTTGTCAATCTGCAGGGAAAGTTTAGAAAGGAAATGGGCGAATATGCAGGGAAATATGTTAAGAATGAATATTACGAAGATGGAGAAGCTCCGGAGAGATCAGTAGATGTAGAAATAGCCATTCGATTAAAAGAAGAAAACAGGGCTTTTAAGGTTGAAAAATACGTTCACAGCTATCCCAATTGTTGGAGAACCGATAAGCCTATTTTATATTACCCGATGGATTCCTGGTTTATTAAAGTGACCGATGTAAAAGACCGGATGCACGAACTGAATAAGGGAATTAACTGGAAACCGAAAGCTACCGGGGAAGGCCGCTTTGGAAACTGGCTTGCAAATGCCAACGACTGGAATCTTTCAAGGAGTCGGTATTGGGGAATTCCGTTGCCTATTTGGAGAACCGAAGACGGGAAAGAAGAAATGTTCATTGGTTCTATCGAAGAATTGAAAGGTGAAATGGAAAAATCTGTTGAGGCAGGTTTGATGGAGAAAGATATTTTCGACGATTTTGAGATCGGTGATATGACTGAAGAAAACTACGAAAAAGTAGATCTTCATAAAAATGTTGTAGATAAGGTTATTCTTGTTTCAGCTTCGGGGAAACCTATGAAACGTGAAGCAGATTTGATAGATGTTTGGTTTGATTCCGGTTCCATGCCCTATGCACAGTGGCATTATCCGTTCGAGAATGAAGAGAAGGTTGAAAAAGGGGAACGGAAAGCCGATTTTATTGCTGAAGGCGTTGATCAAACCCGTGGCTGGTTCTATACATTACACGCTATTGCAACTATACTTTTTGATGATGTTGCTTATAAAAATGTTATTTCAAATGGGCTGGTATTAGATAAGAACGGACAGAAAATGTCCAAACGCCTAGGCAATGCTGCAGATCCTTTTACGACATTGGGTACTTTTGGAGCCGATGCCACAAGATGGTATCTTATTTCAAATGCCAATCCCTGGGATAATCTAAAATTTGATCTTGAGGGAATAGCTGAGGTGAGACGTAAATTCTTTGGAACTCTTTATAACACCTATTCATTTTTCGTTTTATATGCCAATCTAGATAGTTTTACATACAAGGAAGCGGATATTCCATTGGAAGAACGCCCGGAAATTGACAGGTGGGTGCTTTCTGAATTGCATACGCTCATAAAAAGAGTAGACGGATTTTATGCCGATTATGAACCAACCCGTGCTACCAGGGCAATTTCAGAATTTGTTCAGGAGAATTTGAGTAACTGGTTTGTTCGACTTAGTCGCAGACGTTTCTGGAAGGGTGATTACGAGCAGGATAAAATTTCTGCATATCAAACCTTGTATACCTGTTTGCTTACCGTAGCAAAATTAGCTTCCCCGGTAGCTCCTTTCTTTATGGATAGGCTTTACAGGGATTTGAATGCAACCTCTAACAAAGAAAAGTTTGATTCGGTTCATTTAACTGATTTTCCTGAATATAAGGAAGCAATAGTAGATAAAGATTTGGAGCACAAAATGGAAAAGGCCCAAACCATTTCATCTTTGGTGCTTTCCCTGCGTAAAAAGGAAATGATAAAAGTGCGTCAGCCATTGCAACGGATTATGATTCCAGTACTGGATGAACAACAGCGGGCCGAAATACTAGCTGTAGAGGATTTGATCAAATCTGAGGTGAACGTAAAGCAAATTGAATTAATCGATGATGCCTCGGGACTTCTCATAAAACAAGTGAAACCTAATTTTAAAGTCCTTGGCCCAAGATTTGGAAAGGATATGAAAGCGGTCACTAATGTTATTGAGCAATTTTCTTCGGAAGATATTGTAACTCTTGAGACCGAAGGGAAAATTACTGTGGAAGTTAACGGAAAAATGATTAATTTGGTCTCTGAAGAAATGGTGATTACCTCTCAAGATATTGAAGGTTGGTTGGTTGCAAGCAGCGGAAATATTACGGTTGCCCTGGATGTAAATATTTCTGAGGAACTAAAAAAAGAAGGAATTGCAAGGGAATTGGTCAATAGGATTCAAAATTTGAGAAAAGATTCTGGATTTGAAGTGACCGATACCATAGATGTTACTATTCAAAAAGATGGTAATATTGAGGATGCCATTTTAGAGAACCTAAATTATATTAAAAACGAAACATTAACCCTTAACCTAGAAATTGCGGAAGTGGTAGATATTGGTACAGAAATTGAATTTGACGATGTCACCACCAAGTTGTTTATAAAAAAACATTAAACTCAATGTCAGTAGAAACCAAAATAAGATACAGTGATGCCGATTTAGTTGAATTTAAGGATTTGATTTTATCAAAAATAAAGAAAGCCCAGGAACAATTGGAACTTTATAAAAATGCTTATGTAAATAACGGGAATAACGGGACAGATGATACTTCTCCCACCTTTAAAGCCTTTGAAGAGGGGAGTGAGACCCTAAGTAAGGAGGCTAATTCACAAATAGCCATAAGGCAGGAAAAATTTATCAGAGACCTTAAAAATGCATTGATTCGCATTGAAAGTAAAACTTATGGAATTTGTAGGGAAAGCGGGAAATTGATCTCGAAAGAACGGCTTAGAATAGTTCCACACGCAACTTTGACTATTGAAGCAAAAAATATGCAGCGCTAGGACGCCGGTTTTTTATAATATATTAAACGCTCCATCTTGATACATCATTTTGGAGCGTTTTTTCTATAGATTCCAACCATGAATTTTTTTATTTCTCTTCTTATAGGTGTTGTTTTTGCATTGCCTGCATTTTCACAGAAGGATACATCTCAAAATTTTGATGCAAAAAATATTGAACAACTTTATATTTATACAGATGAAGTTTTTAAAATCAATATAATAACTTCAAAGACGCATCAAATTATTTTAAAATCTCATTCCGAAGGTGAATATTATAATAACATTTCACTGGAGATGGAAATGCGTCAAAATAAGATGATTCTCACTTCAAATTTCCCTAAAATTTTACAAGGTGGATTTGATAAACTGAGTGCTCACAAGGTGTTTTCACTTGAAATTGATTTGGAAATTCCTGAAAACCTTCAAGTTTTTGTGAGATCAAATATAGCTTCAGTAACAGGAAAAGGAACCTTCAAAAATTTACAAATTGAATTGGAATATGGTTTTTGCAGGTTTGAATATTTAGAAGGAAATGCTGTTATAAATACCTATAGCGGTTCAATTTGGGTTGCAGCTTTCAATGCAAAGGTAACAGCAAATTCCCGTAATGGAAAAGTAGCTGTTCCTATGTCCATAAACGGAAAGTATCAGATTAATCTCACATCCATTAATGGAAATATTAGTGTACCGGAAAACTAAATAATAGTAGTATTTTTGAGCCTTTTATAATACCCACATTCAATGTCTTTAAAAAAAGCAAGTTTCATTATAATATTGATTTTATTAATAGATCAAATTTCAAAAATATATATTAAAACACATTTCATTCTTGGTGAAGAAATAAAGATTCTAGACTGGTTTCGCATTTTGTTCGTCGAAAACGAAGGAATGGCTTGGGGTGCAAAAATTCCGGGAGAATATGGGAAACTTCTGCTTACCTTATTTCGATTAGGGGCTATTGTGGGAATAGGCTATTGGTTATGGGATTCAGTTCGCCAAAAAGGTTCACGAGTCTTGATCGTTGCAATCTCATTCATATTTGCCGGTGCACTTGGAAATATTATTGATTCTGTATTCTACGGGGTTATCTTCGAAAATAGTTATGGACATATTGCGGCATTGTTTCCCGAAGGTGGAGGTTATGGCACAATCTTTCACGGAAAGGTGGTAGATATGCTTTATTTCCCCTTATATCAGGGGATGCTTCCAAAATGGATTCCGATTTGGGGAGGAGAATATTTTTCCTTTTTTGAACCGGTATTTAATGTCGCCGATACAGCCATAAGTACAGGTGTATCTCTCCTTTTATTATTCAATAAAAAAGCATTTCCTAAGAAAGAATCCGAATCTCAAATCGAAAACTAGGCCACCTTTTTATCAAATATTTTCTCAAATTTCTTCAATTCAATTGGCTTGATCAAATAATCGGTAACAAGATTAAAAGATTTTGCCCGTTCCAAATCCCGGGGATCAATAGAGGAAGAAACTACGTAAAGGCTTATTTTTTTATCGAAATTATTTTTGATTTTCACAAATTCACCTAAAAATTCCCATCCGTCCATCACCGGCATATTCAGATCAAGAAAAATAATCTCCGGGAGTTTATCTTCTGTCAAATTGGATAAGATCACCTTAAAGTAATCTAAAGCCTCAAGTCCATTTTTGAAGATCAATAAATTTTCTGATAGTTTTTTAATTTCGATGATTTTTCGAACTAAATTGACATATATTTTATCATCATCAATAATACATGCAAGCTCTATTTTTTGAGTCATTTTCAGTCTAGAATTTAATTTTAAATGTTGTTCCTATATTTACCGTACTGGTAACAGAAATGGATCCACCCATAGTTTCCACTTGATTTTTGGTGATAAATAAGCCAATACCTTTCGCATCCGGATTACTGTGAAAAGTTTTATACATTCCAAACATCTTATCTCCGTATTGATTGAGGTCAATTCCCCTTCCATTATCACTTATCTCCAAAAAAGGTTGGTCATTAACAAGGTAAGTCTGAATAAAAATTATCGGTTTTCTACCAGGCTGTTTGTATCGAATTGCATTAGTGATTAAATTTAGTAAAATACTTCCAAGATATTCGGGAATGTACTGAATTTTTTTCATTGCCTTAAAATCGGAGATGATTTTGGCTCCTTCGCGATTTATAAGTGATGAAACAGAATTGATTACTAATTCAAGGGAGTCACTGAAAATAACCATTTGACGCTCCTTTTTCATGAGGTCATGATTGGTAACCATATTGTTCAGCCTGGAAATTGCAACATCCAAATTTTCGGAAATATTGGCAATATTATCTATCAGCTCCAGCTTGTCCTTTGCTATTTTAGTTTCATTTAAAAGTTGTACAACCAAACTTAAATTGCTGCTGTGCGATCTTAAATTATGCGACACAACGTGGGCGAAATTGAATAATCTGGAATTTTGTGCAGCGATAATATCCAATGAATTTTGGAGATTGTGCTCGTTATTCTTATTTTCATCTATATCCTGAAAAACCCCACGAATTCCTATAATTGACTGTTCATCATTATAAACTGGCTTCCCTGTTGCTCTAACCCAGAATTCCCTGCCATATAAGGTCACCATTTTCAGTTCAACCTTAAAAGGTATTCCGTATTTTTCACATTTATCGAACATCGACAATGCTAATTCATGATGATCCTGAGCATAAAATCTTAGGCGCTCATCATAATCAAGATGATAATCCCTTGGACAGTCAAGAATCTTTTTGGTGACATCGTCCCAGTACATTTCCTTAGCCAGAGCATCAATGTACCAGCCTCCTGTAGAAGTCATCTCTGCAGTTTCCCTGTAATAGAAAAAGTTTTCTTCTATAGTGTACTGATCGCGTTTGGACTGATGAATATTTACAAATAATAACACAGCCGATTCATTACTACTGCTCTCTTTACTTTTTAAATTCCTGCATTCAAACCAACGGTATTTGTCATTATTGAGCTTCAGTTTTATTTCCTGATTAAAATTTTGGGTAGCCAAGGTTATATTTTCAAACCCAAGAATGAAATCATACCTATTGTCGCGATGAAGGATATTATTAAGAAAATAATCAAATATAGTTTCTTCAGAATTGTATTTGCCGACCAGGAACTCAAAATGCTCAGACCAGGTAATTTCTTTGGTGAGAAGATTGATTTTCCAGTAGGCAATATCAAAATCCTCTAAAATACTGTTTAACTGAAGGTCGTTGAGCATCAATTATTTTAATAAGTTTTAAATGTAAAAAAATGTTAAAAACAATCCAAATATAGTCGATTATTTTTTAAACTTATAAGTTTTCAGTGGCGTCACACAATAGTCCAGTGGCACATCACTAATTAAAATTTCAGGAATCTTTTCTTCAGCTTCAAAAAGCGAAAGCCCTATTTTTATCACATTTTGATTACAGCCTGCCAGGAAGAGATCGTAAAAGCCTTTTCCATAGCCTACACGATGCCCTAATTGATCAAATGCGAGCAATGGAACAAATACTACCTCAATGCTTGAGGCAGGGATTTCAATTCCATCTTTAGGTTCCGGAATATTCCATTTGTTTTTTTTGATGACAGTGGAATCGGTAAGCAAATAATTATTTAATTCGCAGGTTTCTAGATCTGCTTTTGAGAGCACAATATTTTTATCTTTTCCCTGCAAAATATGAAGGATTGGTTGGGTATCAATTTCTTTTTTTTCTGAAATTGTCAAAAAAAGATGATAGAAATTATAACTCCAAATAGGTAATTTCAATAAATTATTTGCAATTTCAATACTCTTGGTTTCAATTTCTTCTGAAGAAATACCCGTTCGCAGTTCCTGATATTTATTCCTGAGCTTGTTCTTCATTTAATGGAATTGGAGGGATTGAAAGATGAAATATGGCATCTCCCTGATATACGATAGGAGATTCATTTACATTGATAATATGGCCGGAATGAGAAGCGATTACCTTGTGCCTGAATTTGCCGTAAGGATCGGTAATTGTAGCGATATATTCTCCTTTTTCAACGTGTTTCCCACAAGTAATTTTTATGTGAAGAAGTCCACTATATTTAGCCCGCATCCAGGTGCTATTTTCGATTATGATACTTTTTACTGTAATTTCCGGAAGTATGAATCGGGGTTTTAGCATTCCTAAATGACTTAAAATGCGCATTGCCCCATCTACACCATGTTTGGCGATTTCCTTATTGCTGTCCATGGATTTTCCTCCTTCAAATAAAAGTACCATTTTCCCCGATTTTTGACAGGTTTCGCGATATGATTTGGAAATAGTTTTAGAATATATTGTGAAAGGAGCATTAAATATTTCGGCAAATTTAAGGCTCTTTTGATCTCCCTTTACTACCCTCAGTTGGGCTACATTAAAACGGCTTGCACCCCCGGTGTGATAATCTATACAAAAATCGGCAACTGGAAGTATTTTATGCACAAACTGATAGGCGAACCTACTGGCCAGAGAGCCATTTTTTGTTCCCGGGAAAACTCTGTTTAAATCCCTTCCATCGGGAAAGGCGCGTGCTAAGTTTAAAAAACCAAACACGTTGACTATTGGAATGCAAATTATGGTTCCTTTTACAGGATTATTAATGTTTTTAGATATAATCTGACGTACGATCTCCACCCCATTCAGTTCATCTCCATGAATTCCAGCGGTTATAAGGACCACCGGGCCCGGTTTTAAAGAACGTTCAATAATTACAGGGACTTCTACGGAAGTAGTGGTATATAATTTGGCCATGTTCAAATTGATCATGGCGCCTTGCCCCGGCATTATTTTTTTACCTAAAATTTCAAGAATATTATTCTTATCTATATGAGCCATAGGCTATACATTTCTTTCTATATATCGGATAATAGTTTTTGCGATATCTTTTCCCGTAGCCCGTTCTATTCCTTCCAAACCTGGAGAAGAATTCACTTCCAGAATAAGTGGCCCGCGCGAACTTTGAAGTAAATCTACCCCTGCTACTCCTAATCCCATGACTTTTGCGGCTTTTATGGCAGCATTTTCTTCCTCATCTGTAAGTTCAATAATGCTTGCGGTTCCGCCACGATGGAGATTAGATCTGAATTCGCCTTCCTTTCCCTGGCGTTTCATGGCCCCAACTACGTGTCCATCAACTACCAAAACGCGAATATCAGCGCCGCCTGCTTCTTTAATAAACTCCTGAATAATAACCCGTGCTTGTAACCCGTTAAATGCCTCAATTACCGATTCGGCGGCGTTCTTGGTTTCAGCCAAAACCACTCCTAAACCTTGAGTTCCTTCCAGTAATTTAATGATCAAAGGAGCTCCTCCAACATGATCTATAACTTCCCCAACATTTTTAGAATAATTGGTAAAAACAGTTTTTGGCATCCCAAGTCGTGCCCGTGACAAGATTTGTAAACTCCTTAATTTATCCCTACTGCGCACCAGTGCTTGTGATTCGGTAGTGGTAAAAACTCCCATCATTTCAAATTGACGCACCACTGCAGTCCCAAAAAAGGTGACGGAAGCTCCTATTCTTGGAATCACCGCATCTGTTCCTTCCAACATCTTACCCTTATAAAAAATGGATGGGTTCTTTTTTTCGATGATTAAATTGCATTTTAAAGGATCGATAACCTCTATAGTATGATCTCTTTTTCTTGCAGCTTCCATCAGACGCTGAGTAGAATAAAGATTGCTATTTCTGGAGATGATTTTTATGTTCATTTGCTTTTAAATTATATGAGACATCTACTAATTCGGGATCAACTAAAAATTTTTTGGTGAGGAACTTTCTACCTATTAAAACAGGGAAGCGCATTTCCTGCCGGGAAGACAAAGAAAGCGAAATTTTAAAAACTTTATTGAAAATTTTAATGGTAGATTGTACCTGGTATCGTTTTTGAATTATACCATTGCTGCTTTTCACAAAGACTATATCATAATCTTCAAATATGAATTCCTTCCCATTGTAAAGTGGGTGTTCTTCATCTAAAAATGTACAATAAAGCAAATTTTCTTTTTCTACGATATTATCACAGTGGATGGATGAGGTATAGGCTCCAGTATCTATTTTGATCGAGATATTTTCCAAATCTAATATTGGGAAGTCTGCTTTTTCAAAGCGGCCAATTACTCTTTTTTCCATAAGTGCAAGGTAATAAAATGTTTAATTTGTATTTCTCATAAAAACCTAAAATATCAATCTATTAAATGAGTCAAAACTAATTGCTTGTCAAAAAAGATAATTCCAAAACAAAAAATTTAAATTTTAACATAACATGCAAGTCTTAATTTACTGTACAGGAGAATATGTAATATCTTTGAACTAATGGAACCACCTGAAATAAAAGTACAAGTACAAACCTTGCCCGAAAGTCCCGGAGTTTATCAATATTACGATAAAAACGGGAGGATTTTATACGTGGGCAAAGCCAAGAACCTTAAAAAAAGGGTGACTTCATATTTCACGAAAAAGCACGACAGCAACCGGATTGAGGTCATGGTGAAAAAAATATGGGACATCAAGCATATTGTAGTGGCCACAGAAACCGACGCATTGTTGCTGGAAAACAACCTTATCAAAAAATATCAACCGCGGTTTAATGTCATGTTGAAGGACGGCAAGACGTATCCCTGGATTTGTATAAAAAACGAACGTTTTCCCAGAATTTTCCCTACCCGTCGAGTAATAAAAGACGGCAGCGAATATTATGGGCCTTTTACCAATTTTAAAACGGTTAACACACTATTGGAATTGATAAAAGGTTTATACCAGCTTAGGACTTGCAATTATGATCTTTCTTACGATAAAATAAATAACAATAAGTACAAGGTATGTCTGGAGTACCATTTAGGAAACTGTAAGGGCCCTTGTGAAGACAAGCAGACCGAGGAAGAGTACAATACAAATATCACGGCAATCCGTGAGATTGTGAAGGGTAATTTTAAAGAATCACTTCAGCAGTTCAAAAGGCAGATGACGGCACATGCAGATCGCATGGAATTTGAAGAAGCACAGCGAATAAAAAACAAAATTGATGTTCTTGAAAATTATCAGGCTAAATCTACAGTTGTCAATCCAAAAATCACTGATGTAGATGTGTTTTCAGTTATGAGTGATGAAGGATATGCTTATGTCAATTTTCTTCAAATTTCACATGGATCGATTATCCGATCACATACCATTGAAATGAAAAAGAAACTGGATGAAAGTGACAAGGAATTACTGGAGTTGGGGATCATAGAAATAAGGCAACGCTTTAACTCAACTTCAAACGAAATCTATGTGCCATTTAAGGTAGAAGTAGGTGAGGATGTAAAAATTACAGTTCCGCTGTTAGGTGATAAAAAGAAAATTGTCGAATTTTCCATACGCAATGCCAGGTATTATCGGCAAGAGCAGTTTAAGCAAATGAAAATTGTGGATCCAGACCGGCATGTCAACCGAATTATGGCTCAAATGAAACTGGATTTACGTTTAAGCGAAGAGCCTCGTCATATTGAATGCTTTGACAATTCCAATATTCAGGGGACAAATCCTGTTGCAGCTTGTGTTGTATTTAAAAATGGCAAATCCAGTAAAAATGATTATCGTAAATTCAATATCAAAACTGTAGAAGGTCCGGATGATTTCGCCTCAATGGAGGAGGTAGTTTTTAGGAGATATAAAAGATTGCTGAATGAAGGTGAAGCTTTGCCGCAGTTAATAATTGTCGATGGAGGAAAGGGACAACTTTCTTCAGGCTTAAAAGCCTTGGAAGAATTAGGTTTAAGAGGAAAAATTGCCATTATTGGAATAGCCAAACGCCTGGAAGAAATTTATTATCCCGGAGATTCTGTCCCAATGTATCTGGATAAGAAATCTGAAACTTTAAAAATAATTCAGCAATTGCGAAATGAAGCTCACCGATTTGGGATTACTTTTCATAGGAATAAGCGCAGTAAAACGGCCCTTAATACTGAACTTGAATCAATTCCGGGTGTGGGTGATAAAACCGTTGTTGAATTATTGACTCAATTTAGGTCCTTAAAAAGGATAAAAGAAGTTACCTTAGATGAATTGTCCAAGGTAATAGGTGCAGCCAGGGCCTTAAAAATTTATAATTATTATCATAAGGAATAAATGAAAAATTTTTTTCTTCTTCTTCTATTCCTTTTACCTCTTTTCTCCTATACTCAGGAAACTAAAGACTTAAAAATAGGGCTCGTCCTAAGCGGAGGCGGTGCTAAGGGCCTTGCTCACATTGGAGTCTTAAAGGTAATTGAAGAAGCGGGAATAAAAATTGACTATATAGGCGGGAGCAGCATGGGGGCAATTGTTGGCGCCTTATATGCATCGGGATATTCAGCGGCTCAACTGGACTCCATTTTCCATGAGATCAATTTTGACATTCTTATTCAGGACGAAGTTCCTAGAAGCTCCAAAACATTTTATGAAAAGGAGGAAACCGAAAAATATGCTCTCACGCTTCCTTTTGATAAGTTTAAAATTTCTTTTCCTTCAGGCCTTTCCAAAGGACAGAATATTTATAATTTGATGACACGGCTTACGATGCAACTGGGCAACATCAGTGATTTTAGTAGGATGCCAATCCCGTTTTTCTGTATCGCGTCGAATATTGAAACAGGAGAACAGGTAATCCTGGATAGTGGTTCACTTGCAAAGGCTGTTTCAGCAAGCGGCGCTATTCCTTCGGTATTTAGTCCGGTTAAAATAGACGGCAAACTGCTGACAGATGGAGGAGTAACCAACAATTATCCCGTTTCTGAGCTGCGTGAACGGGGAGCCGATATAATAATTGGTGTAGATGTACAGGATAGTTTAGCAGACCGAAAGCAGTTAAGAAGCGTTTTTGAAATTTTAACCCAAATCAACAATTTTCGGACGATTGGTGATATGAGAAATAAAATAAAGCTCACAGACCTTTACATAAAACCAGACATTACAAATTATAGCGTGTTATCTTTTGACAAAGGAGCTGAGATAATTAATTCCGGGGAAGTAGCGGCCCGAAAAAAAATAGAACAACTAAAAATTATAGCGGCTAAACAGAGTCCAACTAAACCATTTTTGAAAAAAATCATCAGTCCAAATAAGTTTCATATAACTTCCCTTGATGTAGAAGGGAATAACAATTATCCCAGAGCCTATATTCTGGGTAAATTGCAAATCAGATATTATTCTGAATACACTCAGGAAGATTTATATAATGGAATAAATAATCTGGCTGCCACCGGCAATTTTGACCGCATTAATTATAGTATGATCCCAAATGACAGTTCTTATACTCTTGCATTGCAATTGGAGGAAAGTCCAAATAAAACCTTTTTGAGAATGGCCTTGCATTATGATAATTTATATAAAAGCGGAGCATTGATTAACCTTACCAAAAAAAGCACCCTTTTCACCAATGATGTGGCTTCTCTTGATATAATTTTGGGTGATAATTTCAGATATAATTTTCAATATTATATTGACAAAGGATATTACTGGAGTTTGGGCATAAAATCCCGTTATAACTTGTTTGAAAGAGGAGTGGCCTTTGATTTTGTTCGCGAAAATGCAAATTTGGAAGATATTGGGATCAATCAAATAGAGATAAAGTATCAGGATATTACCAACCAATTTTATATAGAGACGCTTTTTGGACAGATATTTTCGTTTGGCTTAGGTCTGGAACATAAATATTTAAAAATCAGTTCGCAGACTATCCGAAATGAACCTGGGAATAATTTATCCTCCACAGTCTTTGATAAGAGTAATTATTACAGCAGCTTTGGATACTTAAAACTTGATAGTTTTGACAATAAATATTTTCCATCAAAAGGAGTTTATTTTGACGGAGACTTTCATCTATATTTATTTTCTTCCGATTACAACCAAACTTTTTCAGAATTTTCAATAGCCAAGGGAGAAATCGGCTATGCATTTACTCCGATTAATAAATTTACCACACGGATATTTTCGGAAACCGGTTTTAGAATTGGAGAGGATAACCCAAATATTCTGGACTTTTTTCTGGGTGGATATGGCAATAATTTTATAAACAATTTTGTTCCTTTTTACGGTTATGATTTCATTACTATTTCCGGTGATAGTTATATAAAAGCACTCATTGAATTGGATTATGAAATATTCCGAAAAAACCATATTATAGCAAGCGCAAATTTTGCAAATGTTGAAAATCAACTATATTCCTCTGGGAATTGGTTATCTTCTCCAGATTATACAGGTTATGCTTTGGGCTATAGTTTGGAAACTTTGATAGGACCTGTAGAATTAAAATATTCCTATTCTCCCGAGATTAAAAAAAATCAGTGGTTCTTTAGTTTAGGCTTTTGGTTTTAACTGATTCATTCTCATCACATTTCTTTTTTTATCATCCTTCAAAGAATTTATTCAGAAATTCAGGAATTCGTACTTCCTACTTTTAAAGCTTCTTTAAGAAAATTTTATATTTAAAGAGCGATATTTGTTTTCACAATTACAATTTTCAGCACAAATAATACGGATATTTTATTCTGAGGTATTAATCTAAAAACTGAGATCTCATGCCTTTTTACCACAAATTAGGGAGGATTCCACATAAACGACATACGATTTTTAAAAAACCTGATGGGAGTTTGTATTACGAACAGCTCTTCGGAACTATAGGTTTTGACGGAATGTATTCAAACTTATATCACGAACAACGCCCAACACAGGTTAAGGAAATTAAAGGAAGCTATAGCGTAAAGCCAAAAATTGCTGCTGAAAATAATATTAAAGCTTATAGTTTTAGAGGATTTGATATCAAACCGCAGCAGGATTATCTGGAAAGCCGTAAAGTGATCCTTACCAACAGCGATGTGGATATTGTTTTGGCAAGTCCGCAGCAATCTACACAGGATTATTTTTATAAGAATGCCGATTCTGACGAATTGCTTTTTATTCATAAAGGAAGCGGAAAATTGCGTACTCACCTTGGAAATCTGGATTTTAAATATGGCGATTATTTAGTAATTCCCAGGGGAACCATTTACAAAATTGATTTTGACGATGCGGATAACCGATTGTTTATTGTAGAATCTAGAAAACCCATTTATACCCCCAAAAAATATAGAAATTGGTTTGGCCAATTATTAGAGCATTCTCCCTTTTGCGAGCGGGACTTAAGACGTCCTTATGAATTAGAAACTAATGACGAAAAAGGTGATTTTCTGATCAAAATTAAGAAAAAAGGGGAAATATTTGATATGATTTATGCCTCTCACCCATTTGATGTGGTGGGATATGATGGATATAACTATCCATATGCCTTTTCAATTCACGATTTTGAACCCATTACCGGGAGAATACATCAACCGCCTCCAGTGCATCAAACTTTTGAAACTGATGCCTTTGTTGTTTGCAGTTTTTGTCCCCGGAAATACGATTACCATCCCCAAAGTATTCCTGCACCATACAACCATAGCAATATAGATAGTGATGAGGTGTTGTATTATGTAGCCGGTGATTTTATGAGTAGAAATGATGTTCAACAGGGACAAATCTCCCTTCATCCTTCAGGAATTCCACATGGACCGCACCCGGGAGCTGTAGAGCGCAGTATTGGAAAGACCGAAACAGATGAACTCGCAGTAATGGTTGATACCTTCAAGCCATTAATGTTAACCGAAGAGGCTATAAAAATAGCAGATGATTCTTATTATAAATCCTGGTTAGAACATTAAATTTATTAGTAAAACTGAATCGATAACTATTCAAGCACGGAAGCTTCTCCATAAAATACTAAACAAAATGAGCACAGATAAATCATCTTTAAAATTAGAAAAAGTAATCCCAGAAGCAGAAGATTTTTTGCCTTTATTGGGAACAGATTTCGTGGAACTATATGTTGGGAATGCCAAACAAGCCGCTTTTTATTATCAACAAGCCTGGGGTTTTGAACCGGTAGCATATACCGGGCTGGAAACTGGCAGAAAGGAGAGTGTTTCTTATGTATTGCAACAGGATAAGATCCGTTTAGTCTTAACCTCACCTTTGCAACCTGGCGGTGATATTAATGCGCATATAAATAAACATGGAGATGGCGTGAAGATGATTGCTCTTTGGGTAGATGATGCTAGAAAAAGCTATATTGAGACCACCAATCGCGGTGCAAAATCTTACGTGGAACCTTATGTTTTGGAAGATGGCAACGGATCAGTTGTAATCTCTGGAATCCATACTTATGGGGAGACTATACATTTGTTTATTGAGCGAAAAAATTACAGTGGGGATTTTTTACCAGGATATATACCTTATAAACCTAAATTCAAGGTAGAGCCAACCGGCCTTAAGTTTATAGACCATATGGTGGGAAATGTGGGTTGGAATGAAATGAATAAATGGTGCGAATTTTATGCAAAAGTAATGGGTTTTGCACAATTGGTTTCTTTCGACGATAAAGATATTTCCACAGATTTTACCGCCTTAATGAGTAAAGTGATGAGTAATGGTAACGGTAGGATAAAATTCCCAATCAATGAACCTGCAGCAGGAAAAAAGAAGTCTCAAATTGAAGAATACATAGATTTTTATAATGGTGCCGGAGTTCAACATATCGCTCTTGCCACAGATAATATTATTGAAACCGTAACCAAATTAAAAGATCGGGGCGTAGAATTTTTATATGTTCCGGAAAGCTACTATGATACGGTTCTGGAAAGAGTTGGGGAAATTGATGAGGAATTGGCCCCACTACAAGAGCTGGGAGTTTTGATTGATAGGGATGATGAAGGTTACTTATTACAGATTTTCACCAAACCGATATTGGATCGTCCAACCATGTTTTTTGAGATAATTCAGCGAAAAGGAGCCAAATCTTTTGGAAAAGGAAACTTTAAAGCACTTTTTGAAGCCATTGAAAGAGAACAAGAAATGCGTGGAACCTTATAAATTTTATTAAAATATTTCCTTTTAATTATTGATAGCTTTCTTATTATAATTATTATATCGGCATTGAGTTAAAGTTCTATTATGTAACCAAAGTGTGGAAAAATAATATGACTTTTGCTGCACATTTTGGAGTGGTTACCAAAGTGTTTTAATTTTTTTATAATTTAAGTTTTTAGTTGGTTAATAAGATAAAAATCCTGTCATTAATTTGATGGGGTTTTTTGTTTTTATACATTTGGAATAGTAATTGTAATTCTACCAGTTATAAAAAACATTTGTAATGTCAGGTGTTCCCTAAATTTTTTAAATATGAAAAATAGAATTACCATTATAATGCTGCTTCTACTTATGGCTCCTTTTGCTATGTTTTCTCAAAAAGCTTTTCAGGAAGGAGAATGGTTAAAATTCCGGGTGTATTATGGAATATTCAACACAAGTTCTGCAACTTTAGAAGTAACTAATGCCAGTTTAAATAATAAGGATGTTTTTCACGTTATAGGAAAAGGTAAATCCACTGGGCTGTTACATCTTTTCTTTAAAGTAGACGATAATTACGAAACTTATATCGATAAAAATAGCAGTCTTCCATATCGCTTCATCCGTAAAATTGATGAAGGTGGCCATACTAAAGATTTACAAATTGATTTTAACCAGGAGCTCAATAAAGCTTATGTTTTTGACAGAAAGCATAATGAAAACAACACCTTTACTACCCAGAAAGACGTTCATGACATGTTGTCGTCCATTTACTATATTCGTAACTCACTGAACGAAAACAAACTAGTAAATGGTCAGGAATTTAACATGAATATGTTTTTCGATAATGAAAACCACAATTTTAAATTAAAGTTTCTGGGAAGGGAGGTTATAAACACAAAATTTGGTAAGGTTGCCACATTAAAATTCAGGCCTTATGTAATGGCAGGAAGAGTATTTAAAGAAGAGGAAGCTCTCACACTTTGGCTTACCGATGATAAAAATAAAATGCCCATTAAAATTAAAGCAGAGCTTACTGTTGGTGCTCTTAATGCCGATTTGGAAGAATTTAAAGGATTAAAAAATCCATTTGTAATATTAGTCAAATAGTTCAATGAAACAAATAAAGCCTGAGATTGCCGAGCGTATTTTGAAACTTGAGGAAAAGTTTAAAAATTCCGGACAGGACATGGGCTCTTATCTGGATGGGCTTTTATATGATAAATATATTACCTATTGGGATTATATAAATCTCGATACTTTATTGAGTCTGCAGGTTCCAAAAACCTATTTCCCGGATGAGGAAATTTTTATTACCTATCATCAAATTACAGAGTTGTATTTTAAGCTCATTTTGCATGAACAAAAGCAGATTATAGCTTCAAAGAATCTTACCGCAGCTTTCTTTACAGAAAAATTGGCAAGAATAAACCGCTATGTCAGGATATTGATCGATTCGTTTGATGTAATGATCAAAGGAATGGAACGGGAACAATTTTTAAAATTCAGAATGGCTCTTCTTCCTGCCAGTGGATTTCAATCTGCACAGTTCAGGATGATAGAATTAAATTCAACTCCTTTAGAACATTTGGTGCCATTTACATTGAGAGCAAATTTTTCTTCTCAAAATAGTATCGAAGAATTGTATGAAAATTTATATTGGAAAAAGGGTGGAATTGACCTGGCGACCGGAGAAAAAACACTAACCTTAAAACAATTTGAATTGCGGTATACCCCACGGTTTTTGCGTATCGCTAATCAAGTAAAAGGAGAAACCTTATATCACAAATATCTGCAACTTCCCGAAAAAGATAAAAACGATTCCATTTTAATTGATACGTTGCGTACCTTTGACAGCAATTTAAACGTTAATTGGTTGTTAATGCATATGGGCGCGGCCCACAGGTATTTGAACAAGGATAAAATGGCACTTGCCGCAACGGGAGGAACAAACTGGAAGGAGTTTTTACCCCCCAGTTTCCAAAAAAATAGTTTTTTTCCGAACCTTTGGTCAAAAGAAGAATTCAATAATTGGGGGAAAGAATGGGTAACTAATTTGTTAAATAAATAAAATTAATAATAAAGTTGAATTTGAAAAAGTTAAGTTTTTTACTGTTGTTGTCGATGGCATTTGTTGCCTGTAATGAAGAAATTGAGCAGAAGGATTTAAATGAGGTAAAAGTTGTTGAGAAGCTACCAATACATGAAGAATATGGTTTTGTTCTGGATGATTATGATGTTCTTCGTGACACCATCAGATCTGGTGATAGCTTTGGTGGAATTTTAGGGATGCAAGGAGTGAGCGGAACAAAAGTTTTTGAGATAATGGAAGAGGTTCGGGAAACTTTAGACCCCACCAGATTAAAGATTGGAAAACCTTATGTGATTTTAAAAGCCAGAGATTCAGCAAATACGCCTCAATTTTTTATTTATGAAAACGATAAAATAGATTATACAGTAGTAAATATTGCTGATAATATTGCCGCTTATAAAGCTCAAAAACCGGTAAGCATAAAAAGGAGAACCGTTTCAGGAGTGATAGTAAGTAACCTTTCTGAATCTATGGATAGCCAAGGTCTAAGTTTGCTTTTATCATATAGATTAAGCAATATTTACCAATGGAGTATCGATTTTTGGAAACTAAAAAAAGGTGACCAATTTAAAATTGTATATACCGAAAAATACATCAGTGACAGTATTTATGCTGGAATTGAAAGTATTGAAGGCGCTATTTTTGTCCATCAAAAAAAACCTTACTATGCTTTTAATTATATGGTGGATCCCGAAGCTGGGGATCTCAGTTATTATGATGAAAAAGCGAGACCACTGGAAAGCTTTTTTTTAAAAGCACCTTTAAATTTTAGTCGTATTTCTTCCAGATATTCAAAGAATAGATATCATCCGGTACAAAAGAGATGGAAAGCCCACAAAGGAACAGATTATGCGGCTCCCCAGGGAACCCCAATCTGGACTACCGCCAACGGGACAGTAATAGCTTCTCAATATACCAGGTTTAATGGGAATTATGTAAAAATAAAACACAATAACACCTACACAACCCAATATCTCCATATGTCCAAAAGAAATGTTAGAGTAGGACAACGTGTAAAACAAGGAGATGTGATTGGGTTTGTTGGCAGTACTGGACTTGCTACAGGTCCTCATGTTTGTTACCGATTTTGGGTTCATGGAAAACAAGTGGATCCATTCCGACAAAATTTACCGGCGGCAGAACCGATTGCAGATAATTTAAAAGATAATTATTTTGCAACCATCAAACCTGTGAAATTAGAACTGGACAAAATCCCATTTAAAAAAATATAAACTCAAAACATCTTCTTAAAAAGTTTTGATAAATGGAAATGCTTTAAAATTAACTCTTCAACACTAATTTTTTTTGAACATTTACCTTCATAAATAAACCCTACACAAGTTAAAATACGATCACAATCAATAGTAATATTTGAAAATGGTCGGTAGGGAAAAGTATACTTCAATATTTATTTCACGAAATCCTTTGCATAATTCTGATCATAAATTTCTAAATTTTCTAATATTCCTGGGAATCTAATAAAACCTTTTTTTAAGTGAAATTTTAACATTTCGTCAATAATTCTACAATTGCCTTAAACATCTAACTTTCAGGAGACTACTATTAACAGCGATTTTTGAACAAAGAAAAAGTTTAAAAAATTTAAAATCTTAACATTGTGTTAAAGTGAGTTATCGATTATTTAGTTTCTTTTGCATAAAATTATAAAAAAAAAAACAAACAATTTAAAGCATGAGAAACTTTTTACTTATTGCGTTGTTTTTAACAACAACTACAATTTTTGCTCAGGGTACTATTACCGGTACGGTAATGGATTCCGAATTGAAAGGCCCTCTTCCAGGTGCAACAGTTTTGGAGGTTGGCACTAGAAACGGTACTACTGCAGATTTCGACGGTAATTTTTCGCTGAATGTAAAAAGCGAGACTGGAGAAATTGTGATCAGTTATATTGGTTTTATAAAGAAGACCATGCAATACAATGTTGCTAGTGGTGAATCAAAGGAATTGGGTAGTATTGCTTTAGATCCAGATGACAACGCATTGGATGAAATTATTGTAACAAGCTTTTCCCTTGCAATTGATCGGAAGACACCAGTTGCTGTTTCAACAATTAAAGCTGAGGAAATTGCTTTAAAACTTGGAACTCAGGAATTTCCTGAAATTCTTAAAAGCACCCCTGGAATTTACGCTACTAAACAAGGTGGTGGTTATGGAGATGGTCGAGTGAACATTCGTGGATTTGAATCTGAAAATGTTGCTGTTTTGATCAATGGAATTCCTATTAATGATATGGAAAACGGTGCTGTGTACTGGAGTAACTGGGCTGGACTAGGTGATGTTACATCAACCATGCAGGTTCAAAGAGGTTTAGGAGCTTCTAAGGTTGCAGTTCCATCTATCGGTGGAACAATTAATATTGTTACTAAATCTATCGATGCGGAAGAAGGCGGAAATGTATTTGCAGGTATCGGTAATGATGGTTATTTTAAATCTGGATTGACTTACTCAACGGGTCTTTCTGAAAATGGATTTGCTGCTACCGTTTCTGCTGCAAAAATTCAGGGAAATGGATATGTGGACGGAACTCAGTTCAAAGGATATAATTACTTTCTAAACTTGTCTAAACAAATTAATCCAAATCATTTACTTTCTTTCAATGCTTTTGGCGCACAGCAGGAGCATGGCCAACATTATAGTCGTGAAACTATTGAAGAATATAAGAGTACTGAATCAGGAGCTAAGCGATTTAATGCTGACTGGGGTTATAAAAATGGAGAAGTTTACAATATGTCTTATAACTTCTACCATAAGCCTCAAATGTCTTTAAACCACTACTGGACGGTAAGTGATAAAACAAACATTTCTACAGCTCTTTACGCTTCATTTGGATCCGGTGGTGGAAGAAGAACCAAAGGAGATAAATTCAATAATAATGATTATCGATTAGGAAATTTTGATCAGCCATTCGATTTCAATAAGGTTGTTGATGAAAATATTGGGCTTGGAACTCTTGGTGCTTCTGATATAGTTTATGGATCTATGAATAATCACCAATGGTATGGTGTGTTGTCAACTATTAAAAATCATACAACTGATAAGCTTACAATTTCGGGAGGTATTGATGGAAGATATTATATAGGTTCACATTACTATGAAGTTACAGATTTATTAGGTGGTGATTATTGGTTAAATGACTCAAATAGTGATTTGAACGGTGGACAAGCCCTAAGAGTTGGTGATAAATTTGGTAAAGATTATGACGGAACCGTTGTTCGTGCTGGTGTCTTTGGACAGGTAGAATATGACATTACTGATAATCTAAACGTTTTTGTTGCATCCGATGTCTCTAACACAACCTATAGTGTTGAAAATTACATGAAGTATGAAACAACAGATCCAGGTAGAAAATCAGATAAAGTAGATTTCATCGGTTATGGAGTTAAAGGTGGAGCAAACTACAATTTAAGTTATTCAAGTAACATCTTTGGAAATGTTGGGTACTTCTCAAAAGCACCTTTCTTAACAAATGTATTTTTAAATACAACTGGTTCAACTGAAGCAAATGCTGATGCCAGGAATGAAAAAGTATTTAGTGCGGAGTTGGGATATGGATATCGAAGTACAAAATTCAGAGCAAATCTAAACGTTTACAGAACTTCCTGGATTGATAAATCCTTAACTGGTTCTTATTCTAATCCTAACGATCAAACTAATGTCTTGTACTACAACCTTGCCGGTGTGAATGCATTGCACCAGGGTGTTGAGTTGGATTTTTCATATAATTTAACACATAACTTTAAATTATCCGGTATGGTATCGTTAGGAGACTGGACCTGGACCAACAATGTTTCAGCCATACTTAAGGATGAAAATGGGGAAGTAATAATGGATGGGGAAGACCCCAGAACTGTTAACGTATATTCAGATGGTTTAAAAGTAGGAGATGCAGCTCAAACTACATTTGCGGTAGGAGCTAGTTATGATTTTGCTTCTACTTCAACTATTTTTGCTGATTTCAACTATGCAGGAGATATGTATTCTTCTTATTACGTAACCGGAAGATCAGAAGCTGGCCTAGGAAATACCTGGAAAGCCCCGGCTTATGGGCTTTTAGACCTTGGTTTAAGACATGATTTTGATTTTGCTTCTTTTGATGCATCTCTATTCGGTAAAGTAAACAATGCACTTAATACTGAATATATTTCTGATGCTAATGACCAGGGGAATGGATACCATGATGCTTTAGTTTATTATGGGGCCGGAAGAACATACAGCGTGAGTTTAAAAATTAAATTTTAAAAAAAAATAGCATGAAAAAATTACTAATTCTATTTTTGGGTGTAATCGCACTGATGTCAGTGAGTTGTGAACCTATGAACGATATTTATGATGATATCGATACCTCAATAAAAGTGGAGGGAACCACAGATCTTGTTTTGAGCGAAGATGATTATTCAACTCTAAATGTTGCGGATAATAAATTTAGCACTGTTGATGAGGCTAAGGCTTTGATTCCTGCTCTTTTAAAAAAGAAATATCCTGCGTTTACCGAGAAATCTCTTGCAACTGTTTATTTTAATGTAAACAATCCAACCTCAGTGGAAGAATACACTGTTGTTGCTGCAGATTATAGCGCAAGTGGACTTTCTGATGTTTACGTAACAGGAATGTCTGATGTGGAGAAGTTACTTGAAAATAAATTTCCAGAGGCAGCGGTAGGTGATTTTGTAAAACTTACCTATAGCATCATCGCTGATGAAATTCCATATACCTTAGTTGATCCCGATGATTTTGTCCTGATTCAAGATAAATTGGGGGATAAATATCCCGATCCTACTTATAGTGCGGCTAATTATGGCAACATTGAAAGAAGAGATAGTAAAGACGCTTACTGGACAGATGATATGATTGTTGAAGCTTTGAATGTAGTCCTTAGCGATCGTTTTGAGGATGTTGAAGGTCAAAAATACAATGTTTCCTATGCAATTTATGATGGTAATTCAGGAACTGAAAGTATGACAGTGCAATTTGATGGAAACGCTTATATCGCTGTTGGAGGAATGGCTTATGAAATTACAGGTGATGATTATGGTTATATTGGGACTGAATTAGGGGAAGCCTATCCTGGACCAGCTGGAAATGCGGCACAGTATAAGAGTTTTGATATTAGAACTTCTGGTAATAATATCTGGAGTGAGGATATGATAAGTGAAGCTGTAACTGTTGTACTTATGAATAATTTTCCAGATGCGGAGAATGGTGCTAAATTTGAAATTACTTATACAAGTTTCAATGGCTCTTCAACTGCTCTGGTTGTTCAATCTTATATATTGACAGATGGTTCCTACGTAGTTGATAATGCCGCATCGGTTTCAACTATTGAAACTACTCAGGTTTATTCATTTGCTAACGGATCATGGACTCAACCCCTTAATCTGGAGACTGAAGATTACACAGCAATGGGTCAAAGCTATCCAAATTTTGATGATGTAGATGAGCTTGCACATAAGATAGCGATTCTTTTTAATAACAAGTACCCATATGCCGAGGCAGGAGATTATAAGTCAGTTTCTTATACTTTTTATACCAGCGGCAGTGGAACAGCAACCAGATATTCAAACTTTGTTTTCCAAAACGAGTCATTCCAGTATATTTCGGATGCAATGGAAACCTCATTACAATTTGGGTATGATGGTATGGATTGGGTGCCAGATAATACAATTCAGTATTCTTTTATTACGGCAGATTATTCTCTAATTGCCACGGATTTACTTGGAGCTTATCCTGCTCAGGCTGGTAACCTGGAGGGCTATGGTAACTTCAATAGATCTGGAGGTTCAACAAATTGGACTGATGATATGATGCTTGAGGGTATTAATATTATTTTGGATAATCTAGATCCAAGTGCTGAATCAGGTCAGAAATATTTGGTCAGCTATGAAATTTATGCCGGAGGTTATTCCACAGAAACTGTGGGTGTAATTAAGCTAGATGGATCCTGGGAGTACAATAATTAAGATCTAAATATGAATAAACACAAACCTCCTGTACCAAACAGGAGGTTTTTTTCTAATAAGGCACTGGTAAGTGCAAAAAAAAATAATTTTATGGAAAGACGCAGACTATTTAATTGGACTAAAAGAGTTTTGATCATTTTTGTCGCTGTTTCACTAGAGGCTTGCAGTGGTGATGATAAGCCAGCACCTGGAAAAGATCAACCTTTTGAAGTACAGGAGCCTGTTGCAAAAGACGACAGTTATGAAACCGGAGAAAATGAAGATCTAATTATTTCCAATCTTATGGAAAATGATATGATCTTTGATTATGGAAGAATATCCAATTTTGACGCTAATTCGTCTGGAGAAGGTTCAGTTGTAAAAAATGATGATGGTACTTATACTTATACTCCAGATTTTAATTTTACCGGAACTGATGTTTTTAGCTATACTCTTTGCGATGCAGAATTGCCTGCAAACTGTTCAACAGGAACTGTAGAGATTACAGTTACTAATGCGAGTCCAACTGCAACAGAGGATAATTATACCGTTGATGAAGACAAAACTCTAAATATATCGAACCATCTGGAAAATGATGATTTGGCCGATAACGCTAGTGTTCATGAAATAAATAGTGATAGTGGAAATGCCACAGTTACACTTAATGATGATAACAGTATTTCTTACGAGCCAAATGAGGGCTTTGCCGGAACAGATACTTTCACATATGCTCTTTGTGATGATGATGAAACTCCAAATTGCTCAACAGGAACTATTACAATTACTGTGACCGATACAGGTTCTCCTCAAGCTGAAGATGATATAGTTGCCGCAGAATTTGGAGCTGGAGCAGTTACTTATTCAAATTTGGTGACAAATGATGATATTACCGATCAGGCAACATTAACTTCTGTAGATGGTTCTGCTTCTTCAGGAACTGTGACACTTAATAGCGATGGAAGCGTTACCTATGTGCCTGCAGCCGGCTTTAAAGGTGAGGATACATTTACTTATTCTTTATGCGATGATGATGTTACCCCAACCTGTTCTACTGCAATGGTAACTGTTAAAGTTCTTGAACCTGTAGCCTTTAATATTCCAGATGATCTAAAAGCTTATTACGCTGATCTTACTATTACTACAAATAGCGATTTAAATTATCAGTTTGTATCAGAGCATACGATAAAGAATCACACCACTATTCTTTCATACGGGCAAAGACATGAATTTCTTTATAATGCAGATGCAGACCTATCAAATTCGGACAACGTAATTCTTATGTATACTGGAGAAAGCAGATATTACGAAGAATATACTTCAGGGTCTAACTCATATAGCCCACAAACTTTTAATACCGAGCATATTTTTCCTCAGTCAAAATTAAGTAATGATGTCGCTGTTTCCGATTTACATCACTTAAGATCTGCCGATTCAGATATTAATTCTTTGAGAAGTAATTATCCGTATGCTGATGGTAGCGGAACTTATAAGTTGATTGGTGATAATGGATGGTTCCCCGGAGACGATTGGAAAGGCGATGTTGCGAGAATGGTATTTTACCTGAACGTGCGTTATGGAGAGGAATTTGCAAAAGTTGGAGGATTGGATCTTTTATTGAAATGGAATAGAGAAGATCCTGTTTCAGATTTTGAGATTCAAAGAAACAATGTGATATATGCTGCCCAAGGAGACAGGAATATTTTCATAGATAATCCATACATTGCAACTCTTATTTGGGGCGGTGCTTCTTCAGAAAATACGTGGGAGTAATTAATTTACATTAACTTTATTACTTTTAACTAAAACAATAACTATGTACGAAACAATTCAATTTATTCATTCTTACTGGGCATATCTTGTTCTTACTGTTTTAATAATAGCCTCAGTAAATGCCATTTTTGGATTTTTGGGCAATAAGGAATACGGTGCTACCAATTTTAGAATCGCGCTTTTCACTCTTATTGTTGCTCATATCCAATTGCTAATTGGAATGGTGCTTTATTTTACCACCCCATATTTCAGGGCGTTTAGTGAAGTTGGAATGGGTGGAGTGATGAAGGATCCTACATTAAGATTATACAATGTGGAACATCCTTTGGTTATGATACTTGCAATAGTGTTTATTACGATGGGTTATTCCAAGCACAAAAAGAAGTTGACTTCGAAACCAAAGTTCAAGATTCTGGCTATTTTTTATACATTAGCACTTATTTTGGTATTGTCAAGAATCCCTTGGAATATGTGGTTTTAAAACTCAGGATTTAAGATTCAAAATTTACGGTTCAGAATTGACTTTATCTTATTAAGCTCACTCGCTTCCTAACGGAGTTCGAGTGGGCTTTTTTTATAATTGTCCATCACATTCCTTAAAAAATTGTTCCAGAAATTCTTCCATAAAAATATGCCGTTCTCCTGCAATTTGTCTTCCGGTTTGAGTGTTCATCCTGTCTTTTAACAAGAGCAATTTTTCATAAAAATGATTGATTGTTGGAGCCGAAGATGATTTGTATGTTGCTTTGCTCATGTTTAGATCTGGCTTGATCTCAGGATTGTAGAGCGCTCTTCCTTTATGTCCTCCATAATTGAATGTTCTCGCAATTCCAATAGCTCCAAGCGCATCTAAACGGTCCGCATCCTGGATTACATCCAGTTCAGGCGAACGGAATTGTTGTGCTTCGTTGCCTCCCTTAAATGAAATGTTTTCTATTATCCTCACCACATGTTCTATAACTTCAACTGAAACGCCTTGCTCTTTTAAAAAAATTCGGGCCTTATCAGGGCCAATCGATTCATCACCCTTATGAAATTTTGAATCAGCAATGTCATGAAGCAATGCACCCAAAGTGACTATATAAGTATCGACATTTTCGTTCTTAGCAATATGTTTGGCATTATTTAGCACTCTTTGTATATGAAACCAATCGTGTCCACCTTCAGCATTTTGAAGTGTATGTTTTACAAATTTTTTGGTATTTTCAATAATTTCGGCCTGAGTCATAAGAATATTTTATTTTAAATATCAGTCTTAATATGGACTATTCAATATCTGCGATAATGGTTTGTTCCACCTTTTCTATTAAATCTGATACGATGCCTGAATTTGCGGGAATTGGTTGATGAACCTTTAATTTCATATGAACGCCTATTCCCAGGGGAAATTTTCCATATTCAAAGAGTTTCCACGAATTATTGATAGTGAGTGGAACTATCATAGCTTCCGGCATTTTCTTGATCAGGACCTGAAGTCCCATCACTGAAAACTTTTTGGGTTTTCCGTCTCTGCTTCGGGTACCTTCGGGAAATATTACTGCGGAGTGTTTTGATTTATTCAAATATTCTGCAAATCCTGTGAGAGCGACAATTGCTTTTCTCGGATCTTTTCTATCTATTAAAACGGAACCGCCATGTCTTAAATTGAAAGATATACTCGGAACTCCTTTCCCGAGTTCTTTTTTACTGACAAATTTTGGGTGGTGTTCCCTTAAAAACCAGATGATTGGTGGAATATCGTACAATCCCTGATGATTGGACACAAAAATACAAGGCCTGTCTAATGGAATTTGATACTGATTATCAAAACTGAAACGCGTGCCTAAAATGTTTAGACTTCGCATTAAAAAAAGATTAAAAACTTCAACCGATATTTTATGTGCTTTATATCCACCCAGTTTCAATGAAATCCATTGAATTGGATGAAAGATCGCTAAATTGAGAAAGAAAAAAAAATAGCATAAAATTGAAAGGGGGATAGCGAGTATTTTCTTCAAAATAAAATAGATCTTCTGCACAAATAAATGTTTAAATGAATATTATAAAGATGGGGTCATTCAACCTGAACACATTTTCCGTTTTCACAAGCAAGTTTGTTTGGTGGAAGGGCCAACATGCAATCACTTATTACATTATACTTTTTATTATAATCATCTTCAGCTTTGTTGTAATCTTCAACCATTCTTGTAAGGGCCTCAACATCCAGGTTGCTGGAGAATAATAGATAGCCCTGTGGACCACCGCAGGCTTTGCTTCCGTAAGCCAAAATTCGGCATTCACCTGATTCTGAACACGTATCCGCATTTATTATAGAACGAATCTCTGCCAGTTGTTTTTCCAGATGCTTTGCTGATATTTCCTGAGCATTTTCTGCCTGTTCACATCCTAAGACACTTCCAATGAATAAAAAAAGCAAGAGGAGCAATTTCATAAATAAGATGTTTTAATGAGTGAAGAAAGGTACTAAAAATGGTCAATTTCGGCAATAAAAAAACCGATCCCAAAAGAGACCGGTTTTTAATATATTATAAGATCAACCTTTGATTAACAAAACTCGTTAAAAGCCCCGGTTAAATTTGCTGCAATCATTTCAGCTGGCCGTCCTTCAATGTGATGACGTTCTAACATGTGAACCAATTCACCATCTTTAAACAAGGCAATCGAAGGTGAAGAAGGAGGAAACGGAATCATATAAGCTCGCGCTTTATCTGTTGCTTCTGTATCAACTCCTGCGAAAACAGTTACTAAATTATCAGGTTTCTTGTCATTTTGTATTGAAATACGTGCTCCTGGGCGCGCATTTGCTGCTGCACATCCACAAACTGAATTCACTACAACAAGTGTAGTTCCCTTTTTTTGCATGGCTGCATCTACTTCTGCTTCTGTATGTAATTCTTGAAAACCTGCTTTTGTTAGGTCTTCTCTCATTGGTTTTACTAAATCTGCTGGATACATATCTATGGTATTTTTAATAAACATTTCTAAAGAACAAAGATACAGAATTATCTTTACTTAGACTCATCTCAAATTACTATGTATTAATAGGTTGGATTTATTGAGACCGTCCCATAACTTTATTGTGGCACATTCCTTTAAACTTCTTCAAAATAGTATATTTGCCACTCAAAAGAAGATATTTCATGTTTAAATGGGTTTTGGCCGTTCTAGGCTTTATGTTTTTTAGGTATCCTGGGGCAGTTTTGGGATTTATAGTAGGAACTTTAGTAGATAACTGGAAGGGGTCTTCCGGCGGGCTCAATTCAGCTTTCTCAGGTGAACAGGTTTCCCCGGGGGATTTTGAGGTCAATCTCCTTTCGCTGGCTTCCCTTGTAATTAAGGCGGATGGAAAAGTCTCTCAATCTGAAATGGATTATGTGCAGGCATATTTTGTACAGGCTTATGGGAAAGAACGCGCTAATGCCACATTCCGAACCTTTAATGAAGTCATTAAAAACAGGGAAATTTCACCGCAACGCATCGGGCAATACCTGCAACAGCGAACCAGGTATGAGGTAAGACTGCAGATTCTTCATTTTTTATTCAGCATTGCAAAAGCCGATGGATTTGTTTCGGAAGCAGAGGTGAATCAGCTTTCGGAAATTTCTGATTGTTTAAAATTAACCCGCAGGGATTTTGAGAGTATTAAGGCAATGTTCTTTAAAAGTGCCGATAATGCCTATAAAATTTTGGAGATTGAAAAATCTGCGACCAATGCCGAAGTGAAATCCGCCTTTCGCACCATGGCCAAAAAATACCATCCGGATAAACTTCAACATATGGATGAAGCCTATAGAAAAGGAGCTCAGGAAAAATTCACCAAGGTCCAGGAAGCTTATGAGCAAATTCAAAAGGAAAGAGGTTTATAAAAGTAAAAGTCTTATCGGGAATTTATAAAAAGTTTTACATTATTCGAATTTGGTATATCTAAATAGTGATATGACCTAAAGCAATGCTCACGGAATTCGAATTCTTGTTATCAGTAAATTGTTACATAACCTCAAACTTAATTTTAGATACAACTAAAAATAAGTTTCTGTAAACCAAAAAACATTATTACATTTGCGTAAAATGTTTGGAAATGGGCAAATCACTTGAAGAAGTAAATGAATCGGTTTCCGCCCTAAACAAGAAATCAGTATTTCGAAAGATTCTGGCCTTTTTCGGCCCCGCTTATCTAATCAGCGTTGGTTATATGGATCCGGGAAACTGGGCCACCGATATTGCCGGAGGTAGCCAATTTGGCTATTCATTGCTTTGGGTGTTGCTCATGAGTAATATCATGGCTCTGCTGTTACAAAGTTTGAGTGCACGGTTGGGAATTGTGACCCAACGGGATTTGGCTCAGGCTTCCCGTGAAACCTATTCTCCATTTATCAATTACATTCTTTATTTTTTGGCCGAAATTGCTATTTCCGCCTGTGATCTTGCAGAAGTATTAGGAATGGCGATTGGTATCAACTTGCTTTTTGGTATTCCACTTATAGAAGGAGTATTGTTCACCGTTCTGGACACTTTTATACTGTTATTTTTGATCAATAAAGGCATCCGAAAAATGGAGGCTTTTATCATCACTTTGGTGATGGTGATTGGAGCTTCTTTTGTTTTTGAAATGTTTTTTGCACAACCGGAAATGGGAAAAGTGCTTTATGGATTAATTCCCTCAATGCCAAGTGAAACCGCTTTATACATTGCAATCGGGATTATTGGGGCAACGGTTATGCCTCACAATTTGTATCTGCATTCTTCATTGGTACAAACCAGGAAATTCGATCGGGATAAGGCTGGGATCAAGCAGGCTTTAAAATACAATTTCATAGATTCAACCATTGCCCTTAATTTGGCGTTTTTTGTAAATGCAGCGATTTTGATATTGGCAGCAGCCACCTTTTATAAAATTGGAATGTATCATGTAGCCGAAATTCAGGATGCACATAGGTTTTTAGCACCGCTTTTGGGAACCAAATGGGCACCTATTTTATTTGCGGTAGCATTAATCGCAGCGGGACAAAGTTCGACCATAACAGGAACTCTGGCAGGACAAATCATTATGGAAGGCTACCTGAATTTGCGGATACAACCTTGGGTTCGCAGAATTATAACACGATTAATTGCCATTATTCCAGCAGTAATTGTGATTAGCATTTTTGGCGAAGGTGTTACAGGAAAACTATTGATTTTGAGTCAGGTGATACTGAGTTTACAACTAGGTTTTGCCATTATTCCACTCATCCATTTTGTTAGTGATAAATCAAAAATGCGGGGATTCCATATTGGGAGACTTACTGAAATTTCATCCTGGATTGTGGCTACAATTATTGTTGCTTTAAACTGCAAGTTAGTTTACGACGAAATTAACGGATGGCTCGAAATTTCTGAAAAGCCTATCGTATTGTGGTTAACGGTAATTCCATTGGCAGTGGGATTCCTAATTTTACTGCTTTACATTGTTTTTAAACCCTTCATTTCAAAATCGAAAATTAACATTCACAATCATTCACCACATAATTTAAAACTAAAATTTTCTGAATCTGGAGCTAATGATAAAAAGAATATTGCCGTGACCGTCGATTTTTCTGATTCAGATGAAGTGGCACTTAATAGTGCTTTCGAGTTAGGAGGAATTTATGCACAATATACTTTGATTCATGTTGTGGAAACCGTTGGTGCGATGGTTTACGGAGATAATATTGACGACCACGAAACCTTAATTGATGAAAAATTATTAGCTCAATACAAAGATATGCTATCAGAAAAAGGATTTAAAGTAGAAACGCAATTAGGTTTTGGAAAACCAAATAAGGTAATTCCGGAACTCATTAATAAAGAAGATTTCGATATTTTGGTCATGGGAACTCATGGTCACACCGGTTTCAAAGATTTGATTTTTGGAACTACTGTGGATAAATTGAGGCATAAAATCAGTATTCCTTTACTGGTTGTTAAGAATTGATAATCAGTTTTTGCAAGTTCCTCAAAATTATTTTTTCATTCAAAACATCTTCAATTTTAATATTTATTTAATGACATATTCAGAAGAAAACTATCTCAAGACCATATTTCACCTCACTGTGGTTTCAAATTCCGAAGTCAGCACCAATTCAATTGCTGAAATGATGGAAACCAAAGCTTCCTCCGTAACTGATATGATTAAGAAACTTGCTGAAAAAGATTTGGTCAATTATAAAAAATACCAAGGCGTTTCATTAACCAATAAGGGCAAGTTAGCGGCAAAAATGATTGTTCGTAGGCATCGTCTTTGGGAGGTTTTCCTTGTTGAAAATCTCAATTTTTCCTGGGATGAGGTTCATGAAGTGGCCGAACAACTGGAACATATAAAATCTGAAAAACTCATCAGTGAACTTGATAGATTTTTAGGCTATCCTAAACGTGATCCGCACGGCGATCCAATTCCCGATGACCAGGGTAATTTCAAGATTTTAAATAAAGTTTTATTATCTGAGCTCAAAAAAGGAGAGTCTGGAATTTTTGTTGGGGTAAAGGATTCTTCAGTTGCTTTCTTACAATTTCTTGATAAAAGAAATATTGGTTTAGGAGACGAAATAAAAATAATTGAGAGAGAACCTTTCGATCAATCGGTCCTTATAAAAATTAATGAACAAGAATTGAGGGTTTCTCATTTGATTTCCGGGAATATTTTTATTAAAATAACTTAATTTATTATGAAGCATATAATTACGTATTTAAGCAGTATTGATCCCATTTTGGCAGCGTTTTACGCTACGCTATTTACCTGGGGAGTAACCGCAATGGGAGCCAGTCTGGTTTTCTTCTTTAAAACTATCAAAAGATCGGTGTTTGACGGAATGCTCGGATTTACTGGTGGGGTGATGGTTGCTGCGAGTTTCTGGAGTTTATTGGCCCCCGCCATTGAGATGAGTTCTGGTGAAGGTTTTACCAAGGTTTTTCCTTCGGTAATTGGATTTTCCCTGGGTGCTCTGTTTCTATTTTCCCTGGATAAAATATTACCGCATTTACATGTCAATTTCAAGATGAAGGATAGTGAGGGAATAAAAACTCCCTGGCATAAATCTGTTTTATTGACTTTGGCAATCACAATGCACAATATTCCCGAAGGCTTGGCTATTGGAGTCTTGTTTGGGGGAGTCGCGGTAGGATTTGAAGGAGCTACCATTGGTGGAGCTGTGGCCCTTGCAATAGGAATTGGATTGCAAAATTTTCCGGAAGGTTTTGCAGTGGCGGTTCCACTTAGAAGACAGGGATTAAGTAGATGGAAAAGCTTTAATTACGGACAGCTCTCAGCAATTGTTGAACCTATGGCCGCAGTTTTGGGAGCCTGGGCAGTTATTTCTTTTCAACCGATTTTACCTTATGCCTTGGCATTTGCAGCAGGAGCAATGATTTTTGTAGTGGTGGAAGAAGTTATTCCAGAATCGCAACAGGAAAGGTTTACTGATATTGCTACAATGGGATTCATTGGCGGTTTTATCCTAATGATGACTCTGGATGTAGGTTTGGGTTAGATCCTGTTACATTTCTTCCGTTGAATCGTCTAAACATAAAGGATTACTATGAAGTATTTGTTTTTAATTGGATTTTTAATTTGCCTAAACCCTGTATCAGCGCAGGATCATAAGGGAAAAATAATTTTTAACTCGGTTTTGAAAGGCGGAGAACAAATCAAGTTTGGTAAGAAATCTATTCTGTTTAAAGAAGTTATTTCCGATTCAAGATGCCCGAAAGATGTCACTTGTATTTGGGCTGGTGAAGCAAAAGTTATGTTAGAATTATTTGAGGATGGTAAATTAGTCAGTGAAAAATCAGTGGTTATTAACACAAATATCATAGATGAAATCCCATTAGAGTTTTCGGTCGGAGGTAAAATCTACTGCATAACTGGCTTTAAACTGTTTCCTTATCCCTCGTCAGCTTCAAAAGAGGATGAAATTAATTATACTTTGGAAATGCAGGTAAGTGAAAATTAATAAGTTGGCGGAAAAATTATATGTAAAAGAAATTTTCTGAAACTAATCAGTTTATAGAAAATAGAACGCCTTTATATTAGCAATTTTCATCTAATGACATCCACAATCGGGGGACCCACACTCTTTGTCAGATTTTTTCTTCGACTTAAAGAAAACTGGTTTCCAAATAAATTTGGTCACCATAAATCCAATCGCGAATAAAAATGTGATTAAGACTAATATTTCCTGAAGTGTTATCATACTGTTTAGGTCGTATCTTTTTAAATTCCTTACTTTATTTTAAAACCTGAAAGGCTATTAAGGCTACAAGATAAGCAAATGAGCTCATAATTACCAATTGTAACAATGGCCATTTCCAGGTATTTGTTTCTTTTTTAACGATAGCAAGCGTACTCATACATTGCATCGCAAAAGCATAAAACAAAAGTAGGCTAATTCCACTGGCAAAAGTGAAAAGAGGTCCGCCTAAAATAGGATTTGTTTCGGCTCCCATCCGCTTTTTAATGGTTTCTTCTTCATCGCTGCCTACACTGTAAATGGTGGCAAGTGTCCCCACAAAAACTTCTCTTGCCGCAAATGAACTTACAATTGCTATTCCAATTTTCCAGTCATATCCCAATGGAATTACAGCTGGTTCTATTCCTTTGCCCATAATTCCTATATAGGAATTCTCTAATTTGAATGAAGCGATTTCCTCCTTGAGATGTGATTCTGAAAGATTCTCCGATTGAGTTCTTGAAGTAACTATTTCTTTAGCATTATTAAAATTTTCTCCCGGACCGTAACTTCCCAGAACCCATAATACCACTGAAATTGCCAAAATGATCTTACCAGCACCAAATACAAATGCCTTGGTTTTTTCAATTACATTTAGTGCTACATTTTTAAAGATGGGTATTTTATAGCTAGGCATTTCAATTACAAAATAACTTTTACATTTAAGTTTTAGAATTTTGTTAAGAATCCAGGCTCCAGAAAGTGCTGTTCCAAAACCTATGAGATAGAGTAACATGAGAGTTAATCCTTGTAAATTAAGGCCGAAATAAGTCTCGTTGGGAATAACCAGAGAAATAATAATGAGGTAAACCGGCAACCTTGCTGAACAGGTGGTAAAAGGCACCACTAATATTGTAATGAGTCTTTCTTTCCAGCTTTCTATATTCCTGGTAGCCATAATTGCTGGGATCGCGCAGGCCGTGCCTGAAATAAGTGGCACTACACTTTTTCCGCTCAAGCCATAGCGACGCATAATTCGGTCCATTAAAAACACCACACGGCTCATATAACCACTTTCTTCCAAAATGGAAATGAAAAGGAACAAAAATGCAATTTGCGGTATAAAAATCACAATTCCTCCTAAGCCCGGAATAATACCTTCAGAGATCAGGTTGGAAAAAGGTCCAATTGGTAATACATTTTTTGCCCATTCGCTAAAAGATGCAAAAGTAACATCAATAAAATCCATTGGAATAGTGGACCAATCGTAAATCGCCTGGAAAATAGTGAGCATAATAATAGAGAATATTACATACCCCCAGACTTTATGCGTCAAGAGCCTATCAAGTTTTATCCTTAAATCCGTGGCATTTTTTAAATCGATGGTCAAGGCTACTTTTAAAAGGTCATTGATAAACTTATACCTTAAAATTGTTTCCTTTTGCTGAAGGCGTTTTAGATCGCCCACGCTTTTAGTACTGAAATTTGGATTTTGGGCAAGATTTCCCCTGTCGATATTTCCAAAATTGGCATCGTGAGTAATCACAAGCCACAATTTGTACAATGCCTGGTTGGGAAATGTTTTTCGCAAACCGTTGAAATATTCCGGATCCATATCCGAAGCATTCAAACAAGGTGTAGAAGATATTTTTTGGTAATTCATGATCTGCTCTTTCAGGTCATCAATTCCGGTACCTTTTCTCGCGCTTACAAGAACGATATTGGTTTTTAATTTTTCTTCTAAAAGTTCCAAATTTAATGAAATCCCTTTCCTTTTCATCCTGTCGGCCATATTGATGACCAGAATAGTCGGGATTTCAAGATCCTTAATTTGGGTATAAAGCAACAAGTTACGTTTGAGATTTTCAGCATCACTCACCACCACAGCAACATCGGGAAAATCCTTATCGTTTTTATTCAGGAGTAGATCAATTACCACGTTCTCATCTAGTGAAGATGCATTTAAACTGTAAGTTCCGGGCAAATCTATAATATGTGCCTTAAGTCCGCGTGGTAATTTGCAGATGCCTTCTTTTTTTTCTACTGTAATTCCGGGATAATTTCCTACTTGCTGGTTAAGCCCGGTAAGCTGATTGAAAACTGAAGTTTTACCGGTGTTAGGGTTTCCAATTAATGCTACATTAATTTGTTTACCCATAATTTTAAATTAATTCGATTTCTATTTGAAGTGCTGTCTCTTTTCGGATGGCTAAATGGCATCCGTTTATATTAAGATACATAGGATCTCTAAATGGGGCAGTTTGTACTAATTCTACAATATTTCCAGGTAAACATCCCATTTCCAGGAGTTTTAGAGGTACGGTGTCTACAGAAAAATCTTTGATTATTCCCCGTTGTCCAAGTATTAAATGAGCAACTGTTAGCTTCATCTTTATTTAGATTGATTTTAAACAAGGCAAAAATAGCCTAAATATTGATCTTAAAAAAGTTTAGGGATTAAAACTATTCTTTTTGATATTCCGCTTTGAGGATTTTTAGGTCTTCCATCAACTCTTGGATAGCTTTGGATTGCGTACCGTCATAAAATCCGCGAATGCGCTTTTCTTTGTCTACCAGGACAAAATTTTCAGTATGAATCATATCATAAGGGCCTCCATCACCATTGGTTTTTGTAACCAAATATGATTTTCGGGCCAAATCATATATTTGCTTTTTATCACCCGTTACCAGATTCCATTTCGAATCCATTACTCCCTTCTCCAAGGCGTACTTTTTGAGTTGCGCCACAGAATCTGCCTTTGGAATCACTGTATGCGAAAGCAAAAATACTTCAGGGTCACTTTTGATTTGTTGTTGAATTTTAAGCATATTATCAGTCATAATAGGACAAATACTGACGCAAGTGGTAAAGAAAAAATCGGCTACATAAATTTTTCCTTTATAGAAATCCTGAGTAATGGTATCCCCATTTTGATTGAGTAGCTTAAAATCAGCGATTTTGTGATATTTCCTGACATATTGAATTGTGGTATCCACCAAATCTGCACTGACCATATCGGGTTGAAATACAGGAAGTTTTTTTTCAGGAGTTTTTAAGGTATAAATACTATAAACTATAATGGCTGAGAGAACAAATAATACAATTCCCAATGTTTTAAACTTTGCAAAAAACTGGAGCATAGAAATATATTTGGAACAAAATTAACCTCTATATATGACTTATTCACAATTGAAGCACTAAAATTTCATTCATAGGGGGCGAGGTCCTATTTATACTTTTTTAGGAGTTTATAAAAGGTTACTTTTGTGCGATTTAAAAATTGAAGTATATAGAATGGATCCATTTATAATTAAAGCAATACAATTACTTTTAAGTTTATCGCTGCTTATTGTTCTCCATGAGCTAGGGCACTTTATCCCTTCCAAGTTATTTAAAATTCGTGTAGAAAAATTCTTTTTGTTCTTCGATGTGAAATTCGCCCTTTTCAAAAAGACGATTGGTGAAACTACCTATGGAATTGGATGGTTGCCCTTGGGAGGTTATGTTAAAATAGCTGGGATGATCGATGAGAGCATGGACAAAGAGCAAATGGCGCAACCGCCACAACCTTGGGAATTCCGCAGCAAACCGGCCTGGCAACGCCTTATTGTAATGTTAGGAGGAGTAACCGTGAACCTGGTTCTCGGATTCCTGATTTATATGATGGTATTGTTCGTATGGGGAAGCAATTATGTGGGACCAGATGATATGCCTCGCGGATTTGCAGTAGCCCAGGAATTTAAATCATTTGGATTTCAGGACGGAGATCGTATTTTAGAGGTGAACGGTGAAAAAATGGAAAATTCCATAGACATCAACCGAAATCTTTTTATGAGGGATATCAAAAATATTACTGTTTTACGACAGGATGATACAAGGGAAACTATTGCTGTTCCGGAAAATATAGGATCAAGAATGTTCCAGGAAGGAGTTATGCAGCCCTTTGTACCCATACAAAATGCCGTATTGGACAGTGTGTTGGCCGACAGGGCAGCTGCCGCCGCAGGATTGCAAAAAGGAGATAGTCTTATCTCCATTAATCAGCAGGAAATAGGCTACTGGCACGAACTTGCACCCATAGTATCCGCAAATAAGAACAAAGAGGTGGAAGTTGTCTATAAACGTGGCGACAAAATAATGAGTTCCAAAGTTACCCCGGATGATGATGGTTTGATAGGAGTAACTTCAAAAAGAGATTTTAATATTCAAACCCGCGAATATGGTTTGGGTGAAAGCATTAAGTCCGGTTTTGATTACGGGTATTGGACCCTTCATGATTACATAGCCCAGTTTAAATATGTGTTTACCGCCAAAGGAGCCACACAGGTTGGTGGTTTTGGAGCTATTGGAGGCCTGTTTCCTGATGCATGGAACTGGCAGGGATTCTGGCTTGCAACTGCGCTTATTTCAATTATTTTGGCCTTTATGAACATCCTTCCTATTCCGGCACTAGATGGTGGACATGTTATGTTTCTGATGTATGAAATCATTACAGGGAAGACTCCGAACGAAAAATTCATGGAATATGCTCAAATGGCAGGTTTCTTTATTCTTATCGGGTTGGTATTATTTGCCAATGGGAATGATATATATCGCTGGTTGTTTGAATGATAGGATTCATTTTTTAATCAAGTTCAAAGAGAAACATAAATTCCCTAAAAAAAGTGAAGTTTTGTTTTGCTGTCATTTAAATTTTGATTTATATTTGCAACCGCAAAAGAAAAGCATTTTCCTCCTTAGCTCAGTTGGTTAGAGCATCTGACTGTTAATCAGAGGGTCCTTGGTTCGAGCCCAAGAGGAGGAGCTTTAATGAT
>Ga0307486_1000421_pt1 | contig 39891 bp, 41 predicted proteins | sample CBIW02metaG_FD_203663 | JGI IMG/M metagenome (GOLD analysis project Ga0307486, IMG submission 203663) | Sea-ice brine microbial communities from Beaufort Sea near Barrow, Alaska, United States - CBIW 0.2 | ecosystem: Environmental > Aquatic > Marine > Coastal | place: USA: Alaska | collected... | reverse complement strand
GCAGCCCTGGATTGGGTCAACGGGGGCGCCGAGTGGATTCATCTTGTTGATCTCGACGCTGCCTTCGGCCGCGGGTCGAACGCGGAACTTCTTGCCTCGGTAGTGAAGGCGGTGGACGCCAAGGTGGAGATGAGCGGCGGTATTCGCGACGATGAGTCGCTTGAGCGAGCGCTCGCTACTGGATGCACGCGCGTGAACCTCGGGACCGCTGCCCTGGAGAATCCCGAGTGGACCGCATCGGTAATCGCCAAGTACGGCGACCGAATTGCCGTGGGCCTCGACGTGCGCGGCTCGACGCTGGCGGCCCGTGGCTGGACCAAGGATGGCGGCGACCTTTGGGAGGTGCTCGCCCGACTGGACTCCGAGGGATGCTCGCGTTATGTGGTCACTGATGTCAAGAAGGACGGCATGCTGTCGGGGCCAAATATTGAGTTGCTGATGAAGGTGTGCGAAGCGACCACGGCGCCGGTCGTGGCATCGGGCGGGATCAGTTCGCTTGACGACATCGCAGCGCTGCGCACAATCGCGTCGCTAGGGATTGAGGGCGCAATCGTGGGCAAGGCGCTCTACAACGGAAACTTCACCCTCCCGCAGGCGCTGGACGTCGCAGGTCGCCCGTAGCATTAGCAAGTATGAGCGACGGCGAGCCTTTCAAGGAGATTCCGGAGTCGATCTTTGCGGACGACGACGGGAGCGCCGACGCGCGCCTTGCTCAAGCCCTGATTAAGTTCTCACGCGGCAAGGCGCCGCTCACCGACGTGGTGGATGCGATTGCGTACGCTCGCGTTCTGGTCCCCGTCGTCGCCTCTGGGGACCAGCGCCATATTGGTAAGCACGGGCTGGAGCAGGACACGGTCGCGTCAACCGGGGTGGTCGCGGTTCAGATGCCCGATGGTCGCGCCGCGCTTCCTATTTTCACTGACGTCGACGCTATGAAGGCCTGGAACGCCGATGCTCGTCCCATTCCGGCGGAGGGTCCCCGCGCCGCTCTTGCTGCGATGGCGGAAGAGTGGAGCACGCTGGTGATCAACCCGGGCATGGAGACGGTAGTGATTCCGCGGCCAGCGGTGTGGGCTTTGGGCCAAGGTGAAGAGTGGAAACCGGCGGTCGTTGATGGCAGGGTTGAGGCGGATGTGCTGGAGGCGGTGCGCAGCGCGGTGCGCACCGACGACCAACTTCGCGGTGTGGACGCGGTCGCGGGGCGCGGTGCTGAGGTGGCGATCGTGCTGAGCCTTGCTGCTGGCCTCATTCAACCAGAGGTTGACGCGCTTCTCCAGCGGGTTCAAAGCCAACTCGCCCACAGCGACGTGGTCGCTACGCGCGTCGACAGCGTCGAGTTGAGGCTGGCTCAGGCCCGGTAGCCGCCTTCTGCGGGATCACTCGCAGGTCGTGTCGTTCGGCTTTTGCAAACTTGTGTCGGCTAGGAACGCGCGCAATGAGGCCAGCGTGACCGAGAAACTATCGCCGCTCGCATCCGTGGCGTACAGGACGCCCACGATGTTGCCCTCGGCGTCGTATACGCCTGAGCCCGAATTTCCGTGCTCGACCCGTACCTTGATTAGGTCGACGTCGTTGCGTCCCGCTACGAGCGAGTCGGCCACGGTTTTCACAAAAGGCCCAGAACGCGTGTTGAGCGGGCCGCCCAGGGGGTAGCCCACGATGTTGAGGACGTCGCCCGCCGTGGGCTCGATGGTCCCGATGGTGGCGGCGAACTCCAGCGGATCGTCCACCGTCACGAGCGCGAGGTCCGCCGCGTCGGCAACCACCGAACCCGCTCCTTCGAAGACCTCGCCGTCGTACGTCGTCAACGTGATCTGGCGAGCATTCTCGACGACGTGGCGGTTCGTGACCACGGTGTGGTCATCGAGCATGAATCCGGAGCCGACGCTGAATTCGTCGCACGTGCGTGCCCGAATCCGAACGGCGGCATGTTCCTCCGCGGAGAATCCGTCGGCCACGTCGACTGCCTTGGGCGTCGAGGCAGGCGAGGTTCCGGGAGTTGGGGTAGCGCGGACCGGTGGGCTCGCAGGCAGGCCGGCGATGGGGGACAGCGGAGGCGGAGATTGCGGTAAGACCGAGCAGCCCACCAACGCAACCATCGTGGCTCCGGTCACCAATGCGAAAAGGCGCGTGCGCATCGGTCAGTGGGACTCGACCGTTGTCAGGAACTCGGTGTATGTGTCGATGACGCCGTCACAGTACTTTTTCACGTCTCGTCCCTCCGCGGCGAGGCTGGCGGCGGTGTAGCTCGACGCGTCCTGAAGGTGCGCGATGCGGGTTTCTTGGGCCTGCGAGCATTGCTGGAAGGAGTCGGCCAACTCAGTCAAAAATGCTACCTGGTCGCGCGCGTTGGCGGAGGTGTCGGCGAGGTCGGTGACGCGCCCGGTTGCTCCGTCCAGATTTGCCTGTGCAACTAAGAGTTCGGACTGTAGGTCAGCAACCTGTGCCGCAGAGCTTTCTACCTTGCCCTCCAGTTCCGCCACACTCACGCGGAGTTCGTCGTTCTGCTGCTGCCACTGAGTATTGATGACCCACAAATACGCGGCGAACGTCGCAAGCGCGAGCGAAGCCACCGTGAGCACCCCCACCCACACGCGAGCATGCGTACGTGTGGGCGGCGCGGGGCTGTGCTCGTACGCGGCAAGAGCGTCAGGTGCCGTGTGCGCTTCTGCGACGGTGGGGCCTTCGCTCCGAGGCGCGCTCGACGCCGCAACTGGCGCGAAGACGGGCAGTCCACTCTTGGGTACCACCACAGGGAACGTGGCTGGCTGGCGCTGACCTCGCGGAGTTGGCTCGTCTGGCGTACTCATGGGCTTCTGCCTAGCACCGGGCGGGCTCGGGTACGAGCAGCGACGTCTGTTCCAACAGGGTGGCCAAGGTGGATACAGGCACGATGAAGCTCTGACTGTAATCGTTCTTGGCGTACACCACGCCTACCACCATCCCGTCCTCGTTGAGCACGGGTGAACCGGAGGACCCGTTCTCCACGACGGCGGTCGTGGCGAGGACGGTGCCCACCGCACTCTTGAGGGGGTCCGGCGCCGCGCCCAGCACCACGCCAGCCACGGTACTGAGGCGTCCGCCCTTGGGGTAACCAATCACCGTGACTACATCGGATTCGACCGGATCTTCGCGAGCTACTTGCGCGAAGGTCGCGCCGAGCGACTCCTCCGTAGTGACGATCGCGATGTCCGCGACCGTGGTGGAGGCGACCGCAGTGGCGGAGATGAACCGGCCGTCATAGGTCTGTAACTGCAGCGTCTTTGAGTCCTCGATTACGTGGCGATTGGTGACCAGCGTGTGCGCGTCCAGGGCGAAGCCGGTTCCTGTCGACAGGAAGCCGCAGCCAACGTTGCGAACGCGCACGGTCATGCGCTGCGCCGCGGTAAATCCGTCGGGGGACAGCGCGCCCGGTCCCTGCCCGGGAGAAACAGAGGGGGCCGGGACAAACCCTGTCGGCAGGTCGCCGGGGGCCGCGGGAAGGAGGCTGCAGCCGGCCAGTGCGAGGACGCACGCCGTTGCAAGTGCGGCAACGGTACGGCGACTCATTCCGCTAAAGCTTTCTGAAGGTTGACGTTTGCCGTCTCTGCCTTATCGCACAACTCGGTCACGCTCGCTTGGTACGCGGCTAGTTCTTCAGGCTTGTACTCCTCCGCCTGGGCAAGCGTTTCTATGAGCTGAAGCTGTCCATCGGTGCAGCGCTGCAGCCCATTCGCGACGGTTGCCGCTGTGGTGAGCAGGTTCTCTGTCGCTTCTACCCGTTGCTGGGCAAACTCCGTGTCATCACGCCACTGGGCCTTCTCGTCGGACAGCTTCAGCACGGTGTCCTTGGAGTTGGAAAGTTGCTCTTCGAGCAGGTCGATTTGATCTCCCAGGTGCACGTTCTCGGTGGTGGCCTCCGCGACCTGGCCGCCTAGGCCGTAACTCGTCTGCACTGCCTCGTTGACCTGGTCCGACCATTCTTCAGAGCGCTGGCTCATTTCGTAGGTCATGGTCGCGGACGTGGCGAGCAAGCCAGTGAGGATCACGAGCGCGATCGCCCAAGGCCAACGTCGACGCGGCTTCACCTTGCGCGAACGGGCGCGGTTTGGCTCGAGGCTGGGTCGATGCTCTGCGCCGCTCGCGCGGTCGACAACTTCACCGTCCGCCGCGGAGTCCACCTGGGTGTACTCATCGCGGGAATCGGCTCCCACGCGACTTTGGTTCGCGTCTGACTTGTCATCCGCCAATTACGCCACAGCTCCCGTATATTTCTCACCCGGGCCCTCACCCGGCACGTCCGGAATGACCGAAGCCTCCCGAAACGCCAACTGTACGCTCCGCAGTCCGTCGCGGAGCGATCGTGCATGAGTGTCGCCGAGGTCTGGCGCGGCCGCTGTCACCAGCCCTGCAAGGGCATTGATAATGGCGCGCGCCTCGTTGAGGTCCTGAAACTCCTCACCCTGTTCCGCAAGTCCGCAACGCAGCGCGGCTGCACTCAGTAGGTGAACGCTTACCGTAGAGATAAGTTCCACGGCGCCCACGTCCGCTAGGTCGCGTGCGGCATCGTTGGTGGAGTCCGCGAAGAAGCGGTCGACCGGCTTATTTGGCTCGGATGTCTGGTTATTCTCGCTCATAGTGATATTCTGTCTTACTGACCGGCTGCGGGAACACCCGTGGCGCGCAAGTGGAGTCCACCTCCCACCTTCGGACCACAAGTTGGACCGGGGTATGTCACCGGCACTATGTCGCGAATCATAACGCGGCCTGGGCACGGTAACTGGTGGCCCCGCTCGCGTTCGAGCAGGGCCTTTTTCTTTGTCCGGCGGTAGGAACTGACTACAAAAGGAGCCACCATCAACGAGCCCCGCATCAACGAGCGCATCCGAGTCCCGGAGGTGCGCCTCGTCGGCCCCGCCGGCGAACAAGTTGGCATCGTCCGCATCGAGGACGCGCTCCGCCTTGCGCAGGAAGCTGACCTTGACCTGGTTGAGGTTGCACCCGACTCGCGTCCCCCGGTCGCCAAGCTCATGGATTATGGCAAGTTCAAGTATGAAGCTGCGGTTAAGGCCCGCGAAGCGCGTCGAAACCAGGCCAACACCGAGATCAAAGAGATGCGTTTCCGGCTCAAGATTGATGAGCATGACTACGAGACCAAAAAGGGTCATGTGATCCGGTTCCTCAAAGGCGGAGACAAGGTTAAGGTCACGATCATGTTCCGCGGCCGCGAGCAGTCGCGGCCCGAGATGGGTCGCCGCCTATTGCAGCGCCTGGCCGAGGACGTGGTAGACCTGTCCATCATCGAGAATGCCCCCACGCAAGAGGGTCGTAACATGTCCCTCGTGCTTGGTCCGCTGAAGAAAAAGGCGGAGGCGCGAGACGACGCACGCAAGGAACGCGAAGCCAAGAAGGCTGCGGGCGACGCCGACCGCGCTACACGCCAGGCGGAGAAAGCGGCAGCCGATGCCACGCCAGCAGAGGCTCCGGCCGCCGAAGAGACTTCGGGCTAGTCGCCCGTTACTACGTGTCGAGTCGTAAGACTCGGCCTGACAAGAAAGGGCAGTCATGCCGAAGAACAAGACCCACTCGGGTGCCAAGAAGCGTTTCAAGATCACCGGCACCGGCAAGGTGAAGCACGCTCACGCGATGAACGTGCACAAGTTTCAGGAGAAGACGGGCTCGCGCAAGCGTCGCGTCGCCGTGGACGGCATCCTGTCCGCCCCCGACTCGAAGAAAATCAAAAAGCTCTTGGGCAAGTAACCGCCCCCCTCGAATCAAGGAGTAAAGAAAATGGCACGCGTCAAGCGGGCGGTCAACGCCCATAAGAAGCGCCGCAGTACCCTCGAGCGGGCAGCGGGTTACCGCGGTCAGCGTTCGCGCCTGTACCGCAAGGCAAAAGAGCAAGTTACGCACTCAATGGTCTACTCCTATGGAGACCGCAAGAAGCGTAAGGGTGACTTCCGTCGCCTGTGGATCCAGCGCATCAACGCTGCGGCTCGCGCCAACAACATGACGTACAACCGTCTTATCCAGGGCCTCAAGCTCGCGGAGATTCTGGTTGACCGTCGCATGTTGGCCGACATGGCCGTCAACGACCCGGCAGCGTTTGCCGCACTCGTCGAGGTGGCCAAGAAGGCACTCCCCGCCGACGTGAACGCACCCGTCGCCGCGTAAGCGACGCCGAGCATCCAAGCGAAATAGAGCAATGACAGAACGCCCCGCGGGGCCCGACCTCTCTCCCACCTTCACCAACGCGAAGGCGGAGCGAGTCAAGCAGATACGGGCACTGGCGGGGCGTTCTGCGCGTTCTAAGACTGGGAGATTTCTGGTTGAGGGACCGCAAGCGGTGCGCGAGGCGGTGCGATTCGTGCCCGAGCGCGTCCGCGATCTATACCTGACGCCGGATGCGGCGACGCGCTACAGCGAGATTGTCGCCGATGCGCACGCCGGCGACATTTACCTCCACGTCGGCACCCCGGCAGTCCTTGAGGCGATGAGTCCAGATGCCCAGGGTGTGGTCGCGGTATTGGACAATGCGGGTGTCTCTTTAGATGATGTACTTGCTGCGGATACGTCGCCGCGCCTTGTCGTGGTGCTCAGTAATGTGCGTGATCCCAGCAACGCCGGCACGGCCATACGCGTAGCCGATGCCGCGGGTGCGGACGCTGTTGTGCTCGCGGGGGAGAGCGTCGACCCCACCAATCCCAAGGTCGTGAGAGCGTCGGCTGGAAGCCTTTTTCACCTACCTGTGGTGCGGTCCCTTCCCCTGGACGACGCGCTGGTAGCACTCGCTGTTGCGGGGCTCCAGATAGTCGCGGCTGATGGGTCGGGGTCGTCGGAGTTGGGAGACAGTGACGCGGGCGAGGTCTTTCTTGCCAAGCCCACCGTTTGGGTATTCGGGAATGAGGCGTGGGGCCTGCGAGCTGAGGAGCTCGCGCTGGCGGACTCCGTAGTGCGAATCCCCATTTACGGCCGGGCGGAAAGCCTCAACCTGGCGACCGCAGCTTCCGTGTGCCTTTTCGCGAGCGCTCGAGCCCAGCGCAGCGCTGCTAGTAATTTAGGGCAGCTCTCACCAGAGACGCCGCGGCTTCGGTGAGTTGTTTCGATATAACTTGGTCATACCATTCGAGAACCTGTTTGTCGTGACTTGGTGCGCGCGCATCGCGGAACCGTGAGCGACACGGTGCGCCGCCCACGCCGGGCTCTGAGTCGCTCGAGAAGCATTCTGATTGGGGCGATAGTCCTCATCGTCATTCTCGTTTTGCAGGCCGTTGCGTCAATTATTGGCGTGGTAGTCACCAGGCAGCAGTCGACAGTCGCGGCCAAGGATACTTTTTCCTATGTAGGGGCTCTCACTGCGGAGCGCGTCGCGCGCTACGCTGCGACGGCTGAGGAAGTGGTGGAGGCGACCACCCACTCGATCGACGGCTCAGCGGACCTCACACTGGACGAGGTGGCTCGAGTCTTGTATCTGAATCTTTCGCGCGCGCCGCAGGTACGGGGTGCTTACGTGGGGTTCCCGGATGGGCGTTTCGTTTCGGTGAGTCACGACGGCACGGGATACTCGTCGCAACAGGTCGAGGTGTCTCCCGTCTATCACGCGACACAGAGCGCCTATAACGCCCGATTCACCACCGTCTCCACCACTGACCTGGATATTAGATATGACCCGCGCGACCGGCCCTGGTTCTTAGCAGGGAAAGGATCCGTCAACACGGTATGGACCCAGCCCTACCTGCTGTTCGGTAGCGACGTGACGTTCGCATCGGTCGCACGTGCCGCGCGCGGGGCAAGCCACTCCGGTGCCGTCACCGGTGCTGATTTGAACGTCGATGACATTGCCACCATCTTGGATTCGTTGCCGATTGGTGATGGGGCGCAGGCGTTCGTTCTTTCCCCCGACCGCCGCGTGATCGCGGCGCCATCTGATTACAGCGAACAGTTGCGAGCGACGGCAGCGTTGACGGGCGAGGTGCCGCAGGCCAGCGACATCAACGTGGGTTCGCAGGCGGTTGCCCAGCAGTCTTCGGACGGGGAAGTGTTTGGTGAGACCGGCGGTCGACTCACGCTCGAAAGGGGGTTCCCCCCGCGTGAGGGACTCGACTGGATTCTTCATCTGGAAGCCGACGAGGGTGAGTTGTCGCCGGGGCTCGGCAGGCTTCAGGTGACGATTTACGCCATCACCATGTTCTCCGCGCTGGTGGTGGCGGCAGTCGCTGTGGTGCTGTACCGGTTATGGCGCCCCTTAAGAGGTCTGAGCTATCGCGCGCGTACGGATCAACTGACCGGCCTTTCAAATCGACACGAACACCAGGCCCGCGGCGCGGCTCTTCTTAGCCGGGCAGAGTTCCGTCGCGAGATCGTGGTGGTGGCAGTCTTCGATCTAGATAGATTTAAAGAACTGAACGACGACCTAGGCCACGACGCGGGTGACACCGCACTGGTGATCGTCGGCGATGCGCTCCTGGCTGCTGCGAGGGAGAATGACGTGACCGCCCGGCTGGGTGGCGACGAGTTTGTGATGATGCAGGTTGTGCCCACGATGATGCATGTTCCCGGAGTCGTCGAGCGCGTGCGTGCAACTGTCGAACACACCGTGCGGGCGCAAGCTCCGGGCGGCGAGGGCCTGGGGCTGACCGCCGGATACTCCCTGTCACGGGCCGGCCACTTCGACCTGGACATTCTTATGACCGAGGCCGACGCCGCGCTGGTGGCGGGAAAACGAGTTGCTAAGGGGGAGACGTACCGCTACGAGCGTCCGATTGACGTCACATAGTTCGCCGCAACATTGCCGACACATAGCCGCGGTATCGTCGGCCCAATCACTTCGAGGGAGCTGAGATGGGAAACGTCCAGAGGCTGGACATCACTGGCGCGCGCGACACCGTCGAGGTGGACGGCGTTCTGGGAGTGTTCTACAAGATTCGGGTGGGTGGAAAGGCCCTCAAACGCGGCAAGGGAGGCTGGGATATCCCGATGCGCAAGGGAGCGGCATCTAAGCTCTCCGCCCGCGGGCTCGTGCCCGGGTTCCAGAAGTTCTACCTTGACGGCGAACCTATTTATGCGATGGGCGCGTATGTAGACGTCGCAATGCGCGTCCTCATGTTCTTACCCTTGGTACTTATCGTCCTCAACCCATTGGTGGGGCTCGTGCTAGCTGTGATCCTCTTCTTCATGAACGTTTCCGTGGTGAAGAACCCCCAGATGCCGCGCCCGGTGCGCATCATTCTTCCCATCGGAAATACACTCGCCGGCGGGCTGGTCCTGTTCCTGTTGGCGGGACTTCTTAGGTAGTAGGTTTGGCCACCGACGGGGCTCGAGTGCCAGGTAAGATTGTCGGGATTCCTTCACCCACCTGGAAAGCAGACATGACTGACCTGTCACCGTTGGACGCCGAGGGCGTCTCCGCCGCTGTCGATGAGGCGCTGGCCGCCTTCGCGGCCGCGACCACGCTTGACGACCTGAAACAAGCCCGCCTGGCTCACACCGGCGACAAGGCTCCCGTCTCGCTGGCTAACCGCCATATTGGTGGACTCGACTCCGCAGACAAGGCCGCAGCGGGTAAGAACATGGGCCAGGCTCGCGGCCGCTTGAACAAGGCACTCGAGTCGCGCCAGAGCGAGCTCGAGGCCGAGCGTGATGCACGTGTGCTGGTCGAGGAGGCGGTGGACGTGACCCTGCCCGTCGAGCACGCGCTCGTGGGAGCGCGTCATCCCATCGAGACAATGCAGGAACTCATGTGCGACACGTTCGTCGGCATGGGATGGGAAGTTGCCGAGGGCCCTGAACTCGAGGCCGAATGGTTCAACTTCGACGCACTCAACTTTGACCCGGACCACCCAGCACGAGATATGCAGGACACGTTCTTCATCGAGCCTCCCGACTCCGGCATTGTGCTGCGCACGCACACGTCGCCGGTACAGATTCGTGCCGCCTTAGAGCGCCGCGAAGCGCTCGTTGATGAGGGACGCGGGATCTACGTGATCTGCCCGGGCAAGACGTTCCGGACCGACGAGTTGGATGCGACGCACACACCCGTGTTCCACCAGATCGAGGGCCTCGCAGTGGACAAGGGGCTGACCGTGGCGCACCTCAAGGGAACCCTGGAGCACCTGGCGAAAATGATGTTCGGCCCGGATGCCGTGATGCGTTTCCGCCCCGCGTACTTCCCGTTCACGGAGCCGTCGCTGGAGCCGGACCTGCAGTGCTTCATCTGTAAGGGTGAGGACTCATCGTGCCGCACGTGCTCCGGCACCGGCTGGATCGAGTGGGGCGGGTGCGGCATGACGCACCCGAACGTGCTCCGTGCGGCAGGCATCGATCCCGACGAATACACCGCCTTTGCCTTTGGCATGGGCGTGGAGCGGACGCTGATGTTCCGCCACGGGGTCAAGGACATGCGCGACATGGTCGAGGGCGATGTTCGCTTCTCGCAGCAGTTTGGGGTGGAGATTTAAATGCCTAAGGTACCGCTGAGCTGGCTAGCGGAGTCCGTGGACCTTGTCCCCGGATCGACCGCGCAGGACGTCGCTGTCGCGCTCGCGCGAGTGGGGCTAGAGGAAGAGGGCATAGAGGGGCCTCCGGTGAGCGGCCCGCTCGTCGTGGGCCGAGTGCTGTCTCTCGTCAAGGAGACCGCTTCCAACGGCAAGACCGTGAACTACTGCCGCGTGGACGTGGGCGCGCACAATGATCCCATCGTCGCCGATGACTCCCAGAATGACGACCAGGTAGAGGGCAAGGGGCCCGATGCGGGGCGCTTCTTCGTCCCCAGCCGCGGCATCGTCTGTGGTGCCCACAACTTTGTCGAGGGCGACTTTGTGGTTGTCGTGTTGCCGGGCGCCGTGTTGCCGGGGCCGTTCCCCATCTCGGGACGTAAGACGTATGGCCACTGGTCGGACGGCATGATCTGCTCGGCCAAGGAGCTGGGTTTGGGTGAGGACCATGACGGCATCATGGTGCTGCAGTCGCCCACCCGTGACGCCGATGCTGAGTTCGGGGGCTTCGGACTGGCCCACCTCGAGCCGGGCCGGGACGCGATCGAGCTGCTCGGGCTGGACGAGATCACCATCGAGATCAATGTGACCCCCGACCGCGGGTACTCGTTCTCGATCCGCGGCGTGGCGCGCGAGTACGCGCACGCCACCGGGCAAGAGTTCCGAGACCCTGCCGCCATCGAAGCGCCCGCGAGGACCCGCGGGGGTTTCGCCGTCGAAATTGACGACCCGGAACCTGTTCGCGGCAACGTGGGCTGTGACCGGTTCGTCGCACGAATCGTGCGCGGCTTCGATCCCACTGCGGCGAGCCCGTCGTGGATGAAGAGCCGCCTGACAGCAGCCGGAATGCGTCCCATTTCGTTGGCAGTCGACGTCACCAACTACGTGATGCTCGAACTCGGTCAGCCGCTTCACGCCTATGACCTTGAAAAGCTAACCGAACCGATCGTGGTGCGGCGAGCATCGGCCGCGATTGATGGGAACGCCGCAGAGAGCATCGTTACCCTCGACAACGCCAAGCGCACCTTGTCCCACGAGGACTTATTGATCACCGACTCAGAGGGTGGACGCGGCGCGCGTGCAATCGGCATCGCGGGAGTGATGGGCGGCGCGATCACGGAAGTGTCCGACGCGACCACCGACATCCTGCTTGAAGGGGCCCACTTCGACCCCATCACGATTGCCCGGTCCGCGAGGCGCCACAAGCTCGGTTCCGAGGCCTCGCGACGGTTTGAGCGCGGCGTGGACACGCAAATTGCCCCGGTGGCCGTGCAGCGTGCCATCGACTTGCTCAGGGAATTTGGCGGCGGCGAGGCTGACAGTGAAGTGACGGATGTCGACAACACGGTGGCACCTAAGCCCATCGAGATGCGAGTGGACTTCCCGAGCTCGATAGTGGGTGTGGCATACACGACCGCGGAAGTAGTAGGCGCCCTCAAGCAGGTGGGCTGCGCCGTGAAGTTGTTCGAGGCGCTGTCCGAGCCAGACACCGTCACGGTCACCCCGCCTACGTGGCGGCCGGACCTGACCGAGCCGGTGAACCTCGTTGAGGAGGTCGCGCGGCTGCACGGTTTCGAAGATCTCCCGTCCGTGTTGCCCGTTGCGCCTCCTGGGCGGGGCTACACGCACTCACAGAAGGTGCGTAAGTCCGTAGCGCGGGGGCTCGCGGACCGTGGGTTGACCCAGGTGCTGACGTACCCGTTCGTCTCCGAGCAGCGTCTGGACGACATGCTGATCCCGGTCGGCGACCCGCGCCGCGAGGTAGTGCGCCTGGCGAATCCGCTCAGCGCAGAGATGCCGCTGATGCGCACGTCGCTCATCCAGACTCTCGTAGACGCGCTCAAAGTAAACCTTGGCCGCGGCGCCCAGGATGTGGCGATCTACGAGGTGGGACGGGCGTACAGGGCCAGCGGCATTAGCCAGGTGGCGCGCGGATTCTCCGGTAACGCGATCACTCCTGATGACGTCGAGTCGCTGAATGACGCGCTGCCCATGCAGCCGCGTCGTGTGGGCGGACTGATGACCGGCCAGCGCACACCCGCCGGGTGGCACGGCGCCGGCTCGGCGTTCGACTGGACAGATGCGTTGGGCGCGGCTCAGGCGGTAGCCCAGCTGGCAGGGGTCACGATCGTGGCGTCGGCAGAGACGCACATGCCCTGGCACCCGGGCCGATGCGCGACGTACCGGCTCGAGAATGGAACCTTTGTCGGCAACGCTGGCGAGCTGCACCCCAAGGTGCTGGAGACGCTCGGGTTGCCAGCACGCACGGTCGCGTTCGAGATGATCCTGGACCCGATGGTGGAGTTCACCGATGGTTCGATCACCCTGGCCCAAGCCGTAGTCAGTCAGCCGCTGGCCAAAGAGGACTTCGCGTTCGTCGTCGCGTCCAACGTCGGTGCGGCAGATCTAGTGGCGTGTGTGAAGCGCGCAGGTGGAGACCTGCTCGAGGACGCGCGAGTGTTTGATGTGTATGCGGGAGCACAGGTAGGCGAGGGCAAGAAATCCCTGGCGGTTGCGGTGCGGATGCGGGCGTCAGACCGAACCTTGTCAGCCGAGGACGTGCTCAAGATTCGCAAGGCGATCATCGCGGCGGCTGAAGCCGAGTTCGACGCCGTACTGCGCTAATTGTCCTGGCGCCCGCGCGAGCGCCCTGCCCGCCGAGTGCGCTGTCGCCGAGAGGCCGATTCGTAAACAGGCGGGACCACTCCGGTCTCAATGCGAGTGAACCGGTCACGCGTGCGCGGGGTCCAGCGCAAGCCGTCCCAGTAGCGCTCCAGGTCAGTTTCGCGCGGATCTGGCATCCATCCCGACCCAGGAGGCATGGGCCGTTGAGCGCGCTGTGAAGTTCAGCCATGCACGCCCCCATACCGGAGGAGGCACCATCAGGGGTCTCGTTCATATCGCAGAATATCTCAGTCCAGTAGAGCAAGAGTGATGACTTTCACTCTCTAAAAACCTATAAAGGACAAATGGGTAGCGGTGGCGTAGGTAATAGGGCAGTATGAAAGCAGGTCGCCGACCGGTGGCCCGAATTACCGGGGGCAATGACCGGCTGACAAATCCGAAAGTGTCCTGGTGCACCCTCAGCGCGCCAGGCGTGGATCCGCTCGTTTCTCCCGCAAACTAGCAACAGGAGAACATCATGAACAAGTGGACCGTATTTCAGAACAACACCGTAGTTCGCATCGCAGCAAGCGCCGGCACGCTCGTCGCCGTCGCCGCGATCGCCGGCGCTGGGTTCAAGTGGATCTAAGACCTCATAAGCGCGGGGGCGTGGTCGGGGACAAATCCCCGGCCGCGCCCTCGCGCCTGTCCGCTTACGTAGCGGTCGTAATACTTCTTGGCCTGGCCGGCATCGTTTTCGTTTCTGTGTTGACACCGTGGACGTCCTCATTCGGTGATCTTGTTACTGGACCTATGGTCTTTCTGGCGGTCGCCGCCATTACGGGCGAGCTGAAGCCCATCGTGCTGACCCGTGCGGGTAGCCGATCACGGTCCTTGTCTACGTCGGCACCCTTCGTACTGGCGCTGATTGCCGTTGGCGGAGTTGGGATGGCGCTATTCATTCAGGTGATCGCGAGTCTCATAGATGACGTTATCCACCGCCGCCAGTTACAGAAGTCCCTGTTCAACACGGCTCAATATACCCTGAGCGTGCTTGCCGGTGGAGCGGTTTACTCATGGTTGGCGCAGGTACCCCTGTTCGGCACCCCGGCGGTCGTGGACCACGCAGACATAGTGCCGCTCCTTATCGCGGGCGTGGCAATGATCGGCGTGAACTGGTTCGTCGTGGCAGGCGTGGTGTCGTTCGCAACCGAGCACCCCTTCTGGTCGGTACTGCGCCAGGATCTGCGTGAATTCATTGTGACGCTCGTCGTGCTTCTGAGCGTCGGCGGAATTGCCGCGATCGTCGCGTCTGACGGGGTCGGGGCCCTAATCTTATTGGCTGCGCCAGTAGTCGCCGCGCACCTCTTTGCCGCGGCGGCTGCCAGGCACGCACACGCCGCGACGCACGATGCGCTGACTGGGTTGGGCAATCGAGGCTATCTCGACTACGAGCTCGAGCATGCACTTGCCGACGCGCACCGCAACGCAACAGAAGGTCCGGGACTCGTGCTGCTCGACCTCGACCACTTTAAGGACTTCAACGACACCCTAGGGCACCCTGTCGGAGACACGATTCTGTGCAAAGTTGCTGACCGCCTGGTAGCAGCTTCCCCAGACGACGCGTCAGTGCACCGTCTGGGTGGGGACGAGTTCGCTGTGGTAGTCCACGGCAGCCTGGCCGATGCCCAGCACGTCGCGAGCGACCTCCTCGCCTCGATCGGTGAGCCGGTACAAGTCGAGAACCTCGGGTTGCTGGTCCGGGCGAGTGTGGGAGTCGCCGTTGCCCCGTGGCACGGTACCGATGCGGCAACGCTACTGAAAAATTCCGATATTGCGCTGTATCACGCGAAGGTCGAGCGCGACGGAATCAGCACCTATGCGCCCGAATTCGACGTCAACACGGTAGAGAGGCTCCGCCTTCTCGCTGACCTCCGCGACGCACTGGACGCAAATACGTTGAACGTGGTCTACCAACCACAGGTAGACCTCAACACAGGCCGCATGGTGGGGGTCGAGGCATTGGTCCGCTGGAACCACCCTGACCGCGGTGCGGTTCAACCAGACGAGTTCGTCCCTCTCGCGGAAAATTCCGGACTCATCTTCCCGCTCACTGCTTTTGTGCTCGATGCGGCGCTCGCGCAGCTGGCAGCCTGGCGAGTGACGGATCACCAACTGCGCCTGGCCGTGAACCTCTCCGCGCGCCACCTATCCGACCTGGCATTGCCTAGTCAAGTCGCCGCGGCTGCCGCACGGCACGGTGTGCCACTGAGCCAACTGGTTCTCGAGGTGACGGAGACAGGCATTATGTCGGATCCCGTGCGCGCGGACGTGGTCATTCACTCATTGCGTCAGTTGGGGGTTGCTGTCGCGATCGATGACTATGGGACCGGCAACGCGTCACTGAGTTACCTCAAGCGACTGGAGGTCGACGAACTCAAGGTCGACAAGTCCTTTGTCGGCAACATCGGCGCCGACACGAATGACCTCATCATTGTGAGGTCAACCATCGCGCTTGCGCTCGCGCTGGGTCTGCGGGTAGTCGCCGAGGGGATAGAGGACGAAGCGACCGCCGAAATCCTGCGAGAGTTCGGGGGCGTCGTGGGCCAGGGTTATCACTTGGGGTACCCCGTGCCCGCAGCGGAGATCGCAGCACGGCTTGAGGCTGAACGCGCAGGCGCCGGAGCCGACCAAAATGGTAGCCACTAGCCATGCTTGTGGTTACGCTGTGCGTGGTTGCGTTACTGTCCCCGCTCGTTGCGTTGCGTTGGCCCGCGGGCCTGCTCCTTCATCGGTGGCGGTTCTCGCTGCTGATCTGGGCGGTCCTGGTGCTCCAAGCCGTAGTGGTCGCTGTGCCCATGAATGTGGGCGTTGCCTCGGTGCTACACGTGTTGACCTATGTCGCCGCCATCGCGTTCCTGTGGCTCAACCGCACTGTTGCTGGCGTGTGGATCGTCGCCGCCGGTGCTCTCACCAACGGCATAGTGATTGCGCTGAACGGCGGCACGCTGCCCGCCAGCGCATCGGCCGTTGAGGCGGCAGGAATCAAGCCCGGAGAAGGCTTCGTGAACTCGGCAGTACTTGAGAATCCGATACTCCCGTGGCTGGGAGACGTCTTCGCGTGGCCGGCCCCCATGCCGCTCGCCAACACGGTGAGCGTAGGCGACATCCTCATCGTGGTCGGCGTCGCCGTCGCAGCGTGGACCGGAACCTCCCGGCTGGGCACCACCCCCGCGGTGCTCGCGACCCAAGACACATAACGCGTCTGGCGTTACGTTCTCATCGGTAACCTAGGCGCATGACCCATCAACCCAGCGACAGTGACCGCTTTATCCTTCACGCCGGTCGCACGGGTCCGTTCGTGCCCATTGAGCCGGGTCACGTCTGGTGGTACGGCGCGTTACTGGTGGTCGCGAGCCTGATCGCTTGGCCCATTGCTAGTAGCTGGCAGCCGCTCGGATTCGTCGGCACGCTCGTGTTCACCGCCATCGCTCTCAGCCTGTTGGTTGCTGGCTACTACCGTGCCAAGGCGTTCCTGGAGTGGTGGGCTGGGGAGGTCTATTTCTCCGCCACGCCCGATGTGCTGGCCGGGTGGCACGGCACGAGCACCCCGCGGCGCAAGGTGGCCCGGTTTAAGCGGGGGGAAACCTTAGCGGTCGCTTCGGATACGCGGACCGCAGTGCCGCAGTTGGTGATATCCGCCACCGGTGCGAGCCTGCTCCTGGGTCCGCTGTGGGGAATCTATCCTGACGAATACGAACGCTGGCGCATCTGGGTCGAGTCACGCGGTTGGACCGTCAACGACACCTACATCGAGGATGCCAACTCGACGCGTGCGCGGCCGCTGCCCGTCGCCGATGCCTGGGTCGAGTTCGCGGCGCAAGAGGACATCGCGCAGTTCGTGTGGGGAGTCCCGCTAGGTCCCGACCCCGCTAGCGCGCGCGCACGGGGGCGTGACAACTGGCTACCCGCCACCAACCCCAAGCACATCGGCGCGTTCACCTCGACTCTGCCGGGGGCACAGGTCACGTCCGTTGCCGCCCGCATCGGCGGAATCGATCCAGAGTCGACCGTCGCGGACTTTGGGGGCGTCGCATCGGGCGCGGAGCTTCGCCAGGGCGCGGTCTTTGCCGACCTCAGTTTCGCCGAAGACGTCGACGGCGTAGTCGTGTCGCATGCCACCGATGGCAGGGTCGAGTTGCGCTTTCGTCGCGCCTCTCCGTAGGCAGCTGTGACGTGTACGCGAGGCGTCACGAGATGAACCCCCACCGACGCTTCGTGGCAATTCGATGGTACCGATGCGCGTGACGCTGTGGTGCTGTCGCACTCGCAGAAGGTCGCGCAGGGTTCGATTCCGTCATTCACGAGTACGTTGCTGCTCGGCGCACAGTAACGCTGACCGCGACTTAGAGCGCGCGAATGACCTTGGCGGGGTTCCCGCCCACCACGACACCCGGCGCCACATCTCTGGTGACTACCGCGCCCGCGCTTACGATGGCCCCGGCGCCGATCGTCACGCCAGGGTAGATCACCACGTTGCTTCCGAGACGAACTCGCTCTTGGTACTCGATCGAGAACGGAGGACGGAAGTCCAGGTAGGGACCGCACTCGTCGAGCAGCTCGGTCAACATCATCGTCGCCTGCTCGGGCTGTTTCACGTAGAGCGCGTTGATGACCGCGCACGTTTCTTTGGTCGCACGCTGCGCCTCGGCGAGTTCCGGCCCAGAGCGGTACTTGAACCAGGCACCCGCCATCATCTTTTCGCGGTCAGTGCGCGTGGAATCCTCGACTGTCCTGCACGGGCGCGCCTCTTTTCGTAGATTCACTTTACTTCCGGCGATGCCGCTCTTGTGAAAGCAAGTCGCGCGCCATGCTTGACCCGCGTTAGAACACGTGTTCGAATAGGGGCATGCGCTGGCAAACTCAGGAACTTAACGCACAGCAGGCCGATGCCCTGCCCGGGTTGGCTAAGCTATCCCACCTCGTGCGCTCTGTCCAAACGCCCGGGTTCGACGGCATCACGTTTCACGAGGTGCTCGCTAAGTCCGCTCTCAATCGCGTGGGTGCCAGCAGTGCCGTGCCCTTTACCTGGACCATCAATCCGTACCGTGGTTGCAGCCACGCGTGCGTGTACTGTTTTGCGCGCACCAGCCACAAGTACCTGGATCTCGACGCAGGTCAGGACTTCGACAGCCAGGTGATCGTCAAGGTCAACGTCGCGGAGGTGCTGCGGCGTGAATTGGCGCGTAAGTCATGGGGGTGTGAACCCGTGGCCCTGGGTACCAACACGGACCCCTATCAACGCGCCGAGGGCCGTTACCAACTCATGCCAGGGATCATCGCCGCGCTCGCGGACTCCGGCACTCCGTTCAGCATCCTCACCAAGGGCACGCTACTTCGGCGCGACCTTCCGCTACTGACCGATGCGGCGCTTGGCGTAGAGGTGGACATTGCCATGTCCATCGCCATTTTTGATGATGACTTGCAGAAGTCTGTCGAGCCCGGCACGCCCTCTACGGCTGCGCGCCTGGCAACTGTGGCCGCCGCGCGAGACGCGGGCCTCAATGTGTCGGTTTTCATGATGCCGGTGTTGCCGTTTCTTAGCGACAGCGAGGAGCACCTCGACGGCGCACTGGCGCGGATCAAGTCGGCCGGCGCTACGTCCGTGACCTATAGCGGCCTGCATCTGCGCCCCGGCGTCAAGGAGTGGTACGCGCAGTGGTTAGCGCGCGAGCGCCCGGACGCGCTGCCGCGATACCGCGAGCTCTACGGTGACGATGCGTACGCTCCTCAGGAGTACCGGCGTTGGCTCGCTGCCCGCATCAAGCCGCTGATCGCCAAGCACGGCCTCGAGCGCGCGGCCACCGATGCGAACACCGGGGGAGCGGCATCGACGACGCCGCGTCGCTCCGAGTTTCGCGACGCAAATGGGGAATTACCGGCAAGGCAAGTCTCAGCACGCCGTAACCTGGCGGTGCGGGACCAATTGGAATCGGGCACGGTGCATACCGCGACTCTGTTCTAGTCGTCGCGAGTGCGCCACCACGCGCACGCCCGGGCATCGATGGTGGCGGGCTCAGGCACACTTGGGCCATGAGCTCCCGAATTGTCTCGAGCGCCGCGCATGGCGGACTATTGCTTGTCATCGCCCTTGCCGCGACCGGTTGCAGCGCGGACCCGGGCGCTTCGGGCACAAGCCAGACTCTCGCCCCAGGGCTTTCTGCCTCCGCGTCCCCCACCCAACCGGACTCTCCCTCGACGTCTGCATCGGCTAGCTCGCTGGAATCGATGGTGGACGCGCAGGTCTTTGACTACGCAAACGGTCGGTACTTGGTCGCGGCGTTGCCCCTCGCTGACTGGGACGTGCGCGTCGACTGGAATCCGGAAGATGAAGGGACGATGCTGCGAGATGTGCTCGCCGGCGACCCGTCGGTGGCGGTTGCGACAAACGCGGGGATCTTCACCGAGCAGCTGATCCCGGGCGGCCTGCTCGTAAGTGACGGTGATGAACTTGTACCCCTGAACCTCAACGATGGTGGCGGCAACTTTCACCTCATGCCCAACGGCGTGTTTGTGCTGTATGGGGCCGTCGGTGGCGGTGGGGCCAGCGCTGCGGTAGTGAACTCGGTTGACTACGACCCTGCAGGCGTCGAGTTCGCCACGCAGTCTGGTCCCGCTTTGTTGCTCGACGGTGAGGTGCATCCCGAGTTTAACGAGGGCTCGACAAACCTCGCGTTCCGCTCCGGCGTGGGGGTCAGCCCGGACGGAACCATCGTCTACCTCGCGATGTCCCTGAGTCTCACCAACTTCTACGACTTCGCGACGCTCTTTCGCGACGAGCTGGGCGTGGACGACGCTCTCTACCTCGATGGGGATATCTCGGATTTATGGGTGCAGATGGCTGAGCCGGGCCCGTTTTCCGGCCCGTATGCAGGCGTCATCACGGCGACTCCGCGCGGCCAATAATGCGAGTCGGTTCTAGCCGGCGGGTGAAGACTTCTCGTCGTGCCCGCCAAAGCCCTTGCGCATGGCACTCAGTATCTTGTCGGCGAAGTCCTCTTGGAGCTGTGACTCGAAGCGGGAGTACAGCGCGGTTGTCAGCACCGGCGTCGGCACCCCCTCGTCGATCGCCGCGATGGATGTCCAGCGGCCCTCGCCGGAGTCGGATACGCGTCCGCCGAACTCGCTCAGGTTGGGCGACTGGGAAAGTGCCTCCGCAGTCAGGTCGAGTAGCCACGAGGAGATCACACTTCCGCGGCGCCACACCTCGGCGACCTGGGCGGTGTCGATGTCGTATTGATAGAACTCAGGGTTGGGAAGTGGCGCCGTCTCAGCATCGGCCGAGGCCTTTGCCATGCCGGCGTTGGCCTTGCGCAGGATGTGGATTCCTTCCGCGTACGCGGCCATGAGGCCGTACTCGATTCCGTTGTGAACCATCTTGACGAAGTGGCCAGCGCCGTTAGGCCCGCAGTGGAGGTACCCCTGTTCCGCGGCACTCGGAACCTTGGGCCCCCCTGGGGTGCGCGGCGCAGTATCGACGCCGGGGGCGATGGTCTTAAAGATCGGGTCGAGACGCGTGACTACGTCGGTCTCGCCGCCAATCATGAGGCAGTACCCACGCTCGAGACCCCATACGCCGCCGGACGTCCCGATGTCCACGTGGTGAACGCCGCGCGTCTTGAGCATCGCGGCATGCGCGAGGTCGTCGCGGTAGTAGCTGTTGCCGCCGTCAATCACCGTGTCGCCAGGTTCCAGTACGTCCGCAAGACCCTGCGTCACCTTCTGGGTGATTCCTCCGGCTGGCACCATGACCCACACGGTGCGCGGGGCTTCGAGCTTCTCCACGAATTCCGCGAGGGACGCGGCGCCCACCGCGCCCTCGTCTACCAACTCGGCTATGGCTCTGGCGTTGATGTCGTGCACCACCATATGGTGGCCGTCGCGCATCAGGCGCCGTGACAGGTTCGCACCCATCCGCCCCAGGCCCACCATTCCTAATTGCATCGGAGTATCAGCTGCCATTTTTGTACCTTTCGCTTAAAATTTTGGAGCTCTTGATCGTGCCGGAGCGCTTTCGGGTCTATTCGTGGCCGTGGAGCGGCATCGGATTGTGCCAGTGGGTGTGCTCGGCGATGAGCGCATCGGCCTGCGAGGGCCCCCAAGTTCCCTTTTCGTAGGGAATGCTATTGGGTCGATCTACCAGAATGTCGTCTACCACTGCCCACGCCGCCTCGACGGACTCCTCGCGGGTGAACAGGGCGCCGTCGCCGTTCATGGCATCGGTGAGCAGGCGTTCGTATGGCGCACGCTCGTCGGGGTGCTCGGTGTGGAGCACCAGCTCCCTTGGCTCACCCGTGAATTCCTCGCCGGGAATCTTGACGCGTGCGGAAATCGCTATTTCAGAAACGGGAGACAGGCGGAATCGCACGTAGTTACCGCGCTGAAGCGTCTCGAGTGCGTCGTCAAATAAAGACTGCGGGGGATGCTTGAACTCGACCACGACCTCACCAACTGTGCGGGCGAGTTCCTTTCCGGTCCGCACATAGAACGGCACCCCGGCCCAGCGCCACGAATCGATCCATAGCCGTACAGCCGCGTAGGTTTCTACGTCCGAGTCTGGAGCCACTCCCGGCTCGTCCCGGTAACCATCGAACTGTCCACGGACGATGTCCCCGCGGGTGAGCTTGCGCATCGCCTTGAACACGTCCACCTTCGCAGACTGCACAGCGCCGTAGCCCTGGTAAGAGGGGGCGTCCATGGCGAGGAGCGCAACAATCTGGAAGAGATGGTTCTCGATGACGTCGCGCAGCGCACCCGCGGACTCGTAGAAACTGCCTCGACCCTGGACGCCAAAGTCCTCGGCGACCGTGATCTGCACGCTAGCGATGTGATCGCGATTCCACAACGGCTCAAACATCGCGTTGGCAAACCTGAAGTAGAGGAGGTTCATGATCTCCTCCTTGCCAAGGAAGTGGTCGATGCGGAACACCGAGTCCTCGGGGAACGCGTCTGAGATCACGGCGTCAAGCTCGAGGGCCGACTCCAGGTCGCGGCCAAATGGCTTCTCGACTATCACCTTTGCGCCGCTATTGAGCTGGTGCTTCTTGAGGCCCCAGATCACTGTCCCAAAGAGGGACGGTGGGATTGCGAGGTAGTGCGCCGGATGCTCTGCATCCGCAAGTTCCGTGCGCAACTTTTTGAACGTCGAGTCTGCGTTGTAATCGCCGTCGACGTAGCGCAACAGACCCAGGAGCGTCTTCATGGCATCGGGGTCGTCAATGCCGTCCTCCGAGGACTTCACGGCGTCGTGCGCACGCTGGCGAAGGTCGTCCAGCCCCCAGTCGGAATGCGCGACGCCAATGATGGGGACGCTCAGGTCGCCGTGCTTCACCATCGCGTAGAGCGAAGGGAAAATCATCTTGCGCGCGAGGTCCCCGGTCGCTCCAAAAAAGACAAATGCATCTGACGGTTGGGGGGTAGCGACGCTGGCCATAGCATTCCTTCAATTCGACGATGTGTGTTCGTTCCACCTTAACCACTGCCGAGTGACCGCAGGTAGCCGCCCGATAGCGCCGCGTTCGCCAGTCGCGGAAATTGTCTGTGGCGTGCTTAGGCATGCTAGACCTGAGGGTGTGCACCACAGTGGCACGAGCCATCCCGGAAGAAGGTAGTAGATATGCCCGACAACACCGACTGGTCCGACAAGAGCGGACGCGATTACGACCAGGTCAAAGAGTCCGAGAAGCAGATGGGGAAGTCCGACGACGAGGCGGAGGAGAGCGCATCTCTGACCGTCAATATGGAGACCGCCCGCAAGGGCGACGCCGAGGACGTCGTCAAGAACGAATGATGAGTCCTGGGCTCCTTGCCCGCCACAACCAACGCCCTATTCCTCACAGTCTATCTAGTCACAACAATGGAGATAAATAGTGTCCGACCACGAAGCAGCCCTGAAGCACCTCTCAAAAGCTGGAGTGTCTATCTGGCTTGACGACCTCTCCCGCGAACGTCTTAACACCGGATCGTTGGCCCACGACGTGGCCAATCGGCACATCGTCGGAGTGACTTCTAACCCAAGTATCTTCGCCAAGTCCATTGGCGACCCCGACACCACCGACTACGACGATCAACTAGCGGACCTGCGTAAGCGAGAGCTAGGCGTCGACGAGGCGGTGCGCATGATGACTACCGCCGACGTGCGTTCTGCATGCGACATCTTGGGAGAGGTTTACGAACGGACGCAGGGTGTGGACGGTCGAGTGTCGATCGAGGTGAGCCCGTTTTACGCGCGCGAGACCGAAAAAACCATCGCCGAGGCGCGGCAATTGTGGTGGCTCGTGGACCGTCCCAACGTCATGATTAAGATTCCCGCTACTAAGGAGGGCCTGCCCGCCATTCGCAAGGCGCTTGGGGAGGGTATCTCTGTCAACATCACGCTGATTTTCTCCGTAGAGCGCTATAAAGAGGTGCTTGAGGCGTTCCTGTTGGGTCTTGAGGACGCGAAGGCGGCTGGGCTCGACCTGTCGCGCATCGAGTCGGTCGCTTCATTCTTCATCAGCCGTATCGACACCGAGGTGGATAACCGGCTCGGTGATGACGGTGCACACGCTGACCTGCGCGGAACCGCAGGGATTACCAGCGCACGCCTCGCATACCAGCACTACGAAAGCGTGCTGGACTCCGATCGTTGGCTCGCGCTCACCGACGAGGGCGCCCACCCTCAGCGCCTCCTATGGGCCTCCACTGGCGTCAAGGATCCGGACTATCCGGCGACGATGTACGTGGACGAATTGGTGACCACCGATGTAGTGAACACCATGCCGCAGGCCACGATCGACGCAGTCGCGGCCAAGGGTGACGTCCCGTTCCCTGACGCGGTCAAGGACAGTTACGAGTCCGCGCGTGCCGTGATGGCGGCGCTCGCCTCGGCCGGCATCGATATGGCTGACGTCACCGCGCTGCTAGAGGATGAGGGTGTGACGAAGTTTGCTGAAGCTTGGCAGCAGTTGCTCGAAGGCGTAGAAAAGTCCCTCAGAGGCTAACTGTGGTGCATGTCTCGCATGGCGTCGCCGGTTAGGCGACGCCATGCGAGGCGCGGGAGCGACGCGAGATGGCGTCGACAATAACCGCGAGCAGCAGCACGCCACCCGTGACCATGTAGCGCACGGAGGAGTCCAGGGTGAGGAGCGTCAAGCCGCTAGAGATCGACATAATCACCACGATTCCGAGCAACGCCGACCATGCGGATCCGCGCCCACCAAAGAGGCTCGTGCCGCCGATCACGGCTGCTGCGATAGCGGTTAAATTTGCGTCGCCGCCGCCGGAACTCTGGTTAGCAGCGGCCAGCCGCGACGCTGCGAGGAGCCCGCCCAGCGCCGCGAAAGTGGTAGCCGCGATAAACACGGAAACATACACTCGATTGACGCGAATACCTGCGCGTCGAGCAGCCTCTACGCTGCCACCCACTGCGTATACCGAGCGGCCCCATTTGGTGCGCGTCAGCATGTAGTTCGTGCACACCACAAGCACGACGAACAGCACAAACATGAGGCCGATGCCGCGGTCCTTGTTGAGGTACCACGAGCCGAATCCAAGCAGCACCAGCAACGACAGAGCCCGCACGGCCGTCTCGGTGATGTGCATCGAGCCGAGGCCTGCTGCCGCTCGCCGGCTTTGCGCGCGGTAGGTCACCCAGCAGTACAGCCCAGCCGCCACGACCGCGGCGATGTAGGACACCACGTTTGGAAGGAACATTTGCTGCGCGAATCGCACGATCCAGGAATTGAACGGGATGTTGATGGAACCTTCGTCGCCGAGCACCCACAATTGAATCCCCAACACGCCGAGCAGCCCGGCGAGGGTGATCACAAAGCTCGGTACTCCGAAGCGGCTGTAGAGCAATCCGTAGAACGCCCCGATCACCGCGCCCGCGGCGAGAGCGAGAGCAACCGAGACCACCACCGGCCAATCCCAACCTACGAAGGTGACGCCTAGGATCGCGGCGGCAAGACCGCTAATGGACCCCACCGAAAGGTCGATCTGCCCAAGGAGAAGCACCAGCACTACGCCGATGGAGATGGTGCCTACTGCGGCGCACTGCAGCGCGAGGTTGACCAAGTTGGCAGGCGTCAGGAACGCGGGGTTGAGTACCTGGAACGCAATCCAGATGATGATGAGACCGATCACGACTGGCGTGGAGCCCAAATCGCCGTCTCTGAGTCGCTGCCGAAACGCGCGCAACAAGTGTCCGAGCCGGTGAGGCGCGGAGGAGGACGCGGCGACGCGCGTGCTCGTGGCGGGTATGTTCATGCTGGCGGGCCTTCGTTGGTCACTGCCTTGGCGCGCCGACTCACGGCGTTATCAGTCGCACCGGTGATGGCCGCGATGATTTGCTCGTAGCTCACGTCTGGCACTCGGAACTCACCGTTGTTCCGTCCCAGACGCAGTACCACCACTCGGTCCGCTACCGCCTGCACATCGGCCATGTTATGACTGATGAGGACGACTCCCAAGCCGTTTTCGCGCAGACGCTCTATGAGGTTGAGAACCTCGGCTGTCTGCGCGACACCCAAGGCGGCAGTGGGTTCGTCGAGGACCACGACCGTCGGCTCTCCCACCAGGGAGCGCGCTATCGCGACGGTCTGCCGCTGGCCTCCGGACAGCGACGCGATGGGAGTGCGAACCGTGGGGAGCTTGGCGGAAAGCTGCCGCAGTAGCGCCCAGGATCGTTGCTCCATTTCGACCTCGTCGAGCGCCATGTCACCCACCTCGCGCCCCAGAAACAAGTTGGCGACGACATCGAGGTTGTCGCACAACGCTAGATCCTGGAAGACGGTCGCGATGCCAAGCTCGCGCGAGTCGGCAGGAGAGTTGATGACGACCGGCTCGCCTTTGTAAAGCACTTCTCCGGAACTCGCCTTGTGGTCTCCAGCAAGTATCTTGACCAACGTAGTTTTGCCTGCGCCGTTGTCGCCCACGACTGCCACCACTTCACCCGCGTAGACGTCAAAGTTAACGGACTGTAGCGCCTTCACGGCTCCAAAACTCTTGGTGACGCCGCGCAGCGACACCAGCGGGACTTCCTCCACCACGTGGAGGCCTTCGTCGGGCACGATCGTCCTCCTATTCGATTCCAGCATCGGCGCACGCTGCAGCATACTCAGACGTACAGATCTGCTCGACGGTGTAGAGGCCGTCGGCGACCACGGTGTCCATGATGTTGTCCTTGGTGACGGCGATGGGCTCCAGGAGTGTGGTGCGCACGCCGTTCACGTCTCGTCCCGCGCTGACTGGGTCGCCCATGAGCAACTCGAAGGCCGCATCGGCCGCGGCGCGGGCCTGCGTCCGCATCGCCTTGTACACCGTCATGTACTGATCCCCAGCGATGATGCGCTGAACCGCGGCGAGCTCGGCGTCCTGTCCTGTGACCGGTGGTAACGGGTGCAAGCCGGCCGCCTTGAACGCCGCAATGGCGCCCCCTGCCGTACCGTCATTTGCCGCGTATACGCCGTCGATGCGGTCACGGTGTTGGACCACCTGTCCCGCGGCCCAGTCCTGAGACTTGTCTGGGCTCCAGTCGGGTGAGTCGTATTCTGCGAGGACGTTCAGGCCCGATGCGTCGATCACCGCGTGCGCGCCTGCCTTGAAGTCCGCGGCGTTAGGGTCTGTCGGAGAGCCGTTGATCATGATGATGTTGCCGTCTCGCATACCTCCGGCCTGCATCGATTCCACGAGCACCGTGGCCTGCAGCTCACCTACGGCTTCCCCTTTGAAGGACACGAAGTAGGCAATGTCAGCGTCGGAGATCTCGCGGTCGTACGCGATCACCGGCACCCCACGCGCGTTCGCCGCGGCGACAATCGAACGTGCGGAAGAGGTGTCGACCGCGTCGAGCACGAGGACGTCGACGTTCTGCGTAAGCGCGGACTCCGCCTGCTGTTGCTGCTTGGAGGCGTCACCGTCCGCGTTCGAATAGATCAATTGGCAGCCCGGGCAGATCTCGCCCAGGTGTTCCTCGAAACGGGGGTGATCGACAGCCTCGTAACGCGTAGTTTTGGACTCCGGAAGTAACAGCGCGATACGGCCGGCGTCGCCCGAGGGGGTCGTCCCTGTGCCCGCAGCGCAACCCACCAGGGCGGCAGCCATGATGCCGAGGATGCCAACGCCCCTTGCTGCGCGATTTAAATATGACCCCATGGGTCGCGAGGATGCCCTTGTTGGAGCCTGAAGTGGAGCCCTCATGAAGCGACAGCCTTGGTTTGGGTCGCGTCCATCCGGTCCTTAGCATCGGCACGGCCGCTTTCTGTCAGCAGGCTGAGCTGGTCAATCACGTAGCTCACCGCCCCGAGCACCTCCGCGCGATTGCCCAGTTGTCCCTGAACCACCTCGGGTGCGTGGTCCGGCGACACCAGCAATGACCGCTCAAGGGTGTGCCGCAGCGGGCCCAGAAGTATTTCGCCAGCATTGGCAAGATCGCCGCTGACGACCACACGCTCGGGATCGAGGATGTTGCACAGGTCCGCCGTAGCGACGCCGATGCGGTGCCCGGCGTCCGCTATTGCCCGCACAAATCTGGCTTCTCCACCCACTGCACGGCTGACAACGTCCTGTAGCTTGAGGCCGCGCCGGTCGGAGCGCAGTGGTTCTACGATCGCCGAGGCGCCAGCGTACATTTCTAGGCAGCCGCGCCGGCCGCAACGGCACAGCGGCCCTTGTTCGTCAACCGTGACGTGACCGAGTTCGCCGGCAATTCCGTGGTGGCCGCGCCACACTTTGCCGCCAAGCACGACACCCGCGCCAATTCCTTCTGACGCGTTGATGTAAATCATGTCTCCGCGCCGGCGGCCCGCCCCACGCCGGTACTCTGCAAGCGCGCCAAGATTACAATTATTGTCCACGAACACACGGCAGTTCAGGGCCTCGCCCAAGGATTCGGCCACGTTGACGCCGTCCCAGCCGCGCATGATGCCCGGACGCGAGATCAGCCCGGTTCGCTTGTCGATAGGTGCCTCGATGGCCACGCCCAAGGCGAGCATCTCGCTCAGGTCGGTGTCGAGCGACTCGAACATGTCCGCGAACATGCGCGCTACTCGGCCCAGCTCAGCGTCCGCGCGGTGGTCTTTCGCCAGCGGCAGGTGGTGTTCCGCTACTACTTGCTGCGCGACATCGGCCACGACCACTCGCATGTGTCGCTGCGCGACGTCTACTGCACCTACGAGGCCTGACTCGTGAGCGAGGGTGACGAACTGGGCGCGTCTCCCGCTCCGGGTCGCTTGGGTGGTGTTGAGGATCCCCTGGGCGGCAAGTTCTTTAACGATGTTGGACACGGACGCGGGGGATAGTCCCGTCGCCCCGACCAGCTCCACTTGGGTGAGGCCGCCATGCGTTTTAACCGCGTTGACGATCCGCGCGCGGTTTGCGTCGCGCAACGACGTCTGTGAGCCCGGCGTTGGGCGGCTTTTGGTCACGACGTTAGGCTACACGGGGCACCTGAGCAGCCGATGCGTGCATGCGTTGTGCCGAACGTTGCTAGATTGTTCGGTGTGCCGAACTTTGACGATGGGTCGATGATTGATCGGGCCTCCGGCACCCCCGACGAGCGAGCATCGAGAACACCTGGGGGCAAGCCCGAGCGCGGGTTGTGGCGCTTGCTAGGACCCGCCTTTGTCGCCGCCGTGGCATATGTCGACCCAGGGAACGTGGCCGCTAATCTCACGGCAGGTGCTAAGTATGGCTACCTGCTGGTGTGGGTACTGGTGGTGTCGAACGCGATGGCGGTGTTGATCCAGTACCTGTCCGCCAAGCTGGGGCTCGTCACCGGGAAGTCCTTGCCTGAATTGCTTGGCCTCCGGCTGCGCACCGGCGCGCGGCGTGCCTTCTGGGTGCAGGCAGAAGTTATCGCCGCCGCGACCGACGTAGCCGAGGTGATCGGTGGCGCGATCGCGCTCAATCTTCTCTTTGGCATCCCGCTGTGGTGGGGCGGTTTGATCACCGGGGCGATCTCGATGGTCCTGCTCGCGATACACAGCAGGCGCGGCCAGCAGCCGTTCGAATTTGTGATCATAGGTTTACTCGCCGTCATCTCCTTCGGATTTCTGGCAGGACTTTTCGTGTCCGATGTCACCTGGGCCGATGCCGCAGCGGGCTTGCTGCCACGGTTCCAAGGATCAGAAACAGTGCTGCTCGCCGCGTCGATGCTGGGTGCCACGGTCATGCCGCATGCAATCTACCTACATTCCGCGTTGGCGCGCGATCGGCATCGTTCCCAGGGGTTGCCGGATGCACCCGTCAAGGCCGACCACGACCACACCCGTCATTTGCTTCGCGCTAACCGGTGGGATGTGGGGCTTTCTCTGGTGATCGCGGGCACGGTGAACATCGCAATGCTGTTGCTGGCCGCCGCGAGCTTGCGCGGCGTAGCTGGTACGGACACTATCGAGGGAGCGCACGCGGCGATTGAGGGCGCCCTCGGGCCAAGCATCGCAGTGATCTTCGCGGTGGGATTGCTCGCTTCGGGTCTCGCGGCGACGTCCGTAGGCGCTTACGCGGGCGCGGTGATCATGGGTGGCCTCATTCACCGCAGGATCCCTCTCCTTACGCGCAGACTTGTCACACTTATTCCCGCGCTCATGCTGCTGGCGATCGGCACCAACCCCACGCGGGCACTGGTGATGTCGCAGGTGGTACTGAGCCTGGGTATCCCTTTTGCCCTCATCCCGCTGGTACGGCTCACGGGTAACCGTTTGGTGATGGGACGTTTCGTCAATCCACGGGCCACTCAGACGATCGCGTGGCTGGTGGTGGCCGCGATCGTCGCGCTCAATGCGGCGCTAGTGGTCATCACCATCTCCGGTTAAGCCCGCACGACCCAGACCGAATCAGCATCTTCGGCGCTAAGGTTGATGAGCTTGCCCGCGACCTCGATCTGCATCGCACACGTCGAATCCGAATGCATCACTACGTCTACCGTCGTGTCGAGCACGAGGTCCTGCGAGGCAAAAATCCTGAGCCGCTCGGGATCCGCGTCAGAGATGCGTGTCACCACAGCAGAGTCGCCGATCACGATGCTGGATAGCGGCACGGCGTCGGGCAAGTGCGGGACCTGGGCGGCGGACGGGATGGGGTCACCGTGTGGATCGCGAGTCGGGTGACCCAGGCGTGCGTCGATAGCCTCCATGAACCGGTCGGACACCGCGTGCTCTAGCACCTCCGCCTCCTCATGAACCTCATCCCAGTCGTAACCAAATTCGCGCACCAGGTAGGTTTCCAAGAGTCGGTGGCGGCGCACCATCGACACGGCGTGCGCTCGACCCACCTCTGTGAGTTCCACTGATCCGTAAGGAGAGTGGTCCGCGAAGCCGTTCTCCATGAGCTTCTTCACGCCGTCGGACGCTGTAGACGTGCGCACTCCTAAACGGTCTGCCAGTGCGGTCACCGTCACGGCATCAGTGGACCATTCTTCAAGCGACCAGATGGCCTTGAGATAATCCTGCGTGGCGGCAGTGAGGTGAGTGACGGACATCGGCGCCAGCTAGTCCCGCGCCCCTGTGTCGTTTGAAACCGCGTCTTTTGCGGCCACGTCGCTCGCGTCAGAGCCGTCTAACGCTGGCCCGTCGAGGAACCTGGTTTCCGTGGGGTCGCCCTCAAGCACCTCGGCGGTGGCGCGTTCGTAGCGGTCAATAAGATCGTCCCAGCGCGCATTGGTCGCGTCGTCTATCACGCGGCGGGTTTCGTCCGCACGGAACCACGCAATTGCCTCGTGGATGCCGTCCCTAAACCGCCTCGTAGGATTGAATTCTGGCACGGCGGCACGAAGTTTCGAGGTGTCGAAGACGCCGGCATGCGCCTTGTCTCCCAGCAGTGGGCCTTCGAAAGAGTCCGCATCGTAGCGCGCCAGCAGAGTGCTCGGGATGAACACCGATTGCGCGGCGATCGCCGCGGGGGACACTCCCATGGCCCCGCCCACATACTGATGAATCTGGTTCCACGTGAGGACGTCATCCGAGGTGATGGTGAAATCCTCGCCCAGCGCCTTGGCGTTGCCTAGCAGCCCCACCAGGCCCACCGCAAAGTCACGGTGATCCGTGAGGGTCCATAGAGATGTGCCGTCGCCATGCACGATGAACTTCTGGCCGCGCTCAATGCGGTCTAGCGCAGTCCATGGCGCGGCGCCGGAGGTAATGGCGAGGGGGACGTCTGAGTAGCCGTACGTGTGCGACGGACGCACGATCGTGAAGGGGAAGCCGGACGCCGCTGCTGCCTCGCGAAGTACGGACTCGATGGCCGCCTTGTCGCGACTGTATTGCCAAAAGGGGTTGTCTAGCGGGGTCTGCTCGGTTGCGACGAAGTGCTGTGGCGGGGTCTGGTACGCGGACGCGGAGGAGATGAACACGTATTGGTCAGTCAATTCAGCGAACGTCTCGATGTCCTGGAGTGCGTGTTCGGGGGAGAAGCAGATCCACTGCACCACCGCGTCGTACCTTCCGTGTTCGGCTACGTCCGCGCGGAGCACTTCACGGAACGCATCCACGTCGCGGACGTCGGCGTGCAATACCCGCGACTCGCGCGGCGCATCGGCCTTAATGGAAGTCCCCCGATTCACCAGGGTAAGGTCCATTCCACGTTCGATGACTAGGGGTGAGCAGGCAGACGAAATGAGTCCGGTGCCGCCGATGAAAAGTATGCGCATGGAAAAGCCTCCGGTGCTACTTGCAATGTTCCTGTTCAGTCGTCGCCAGGATGTTCCCGGCCGCCGTCATATCTTCTGCGAGGTCGTTGACTTGCTTATTGAGTCCCTCGAGGGTCGCCGCGAAGCCTTCTACGTTGTCCGCTTCCGAACTAGCGATCGCCATTTGCTGGAACACATCAATCATCGCCAAGTAGCTTTCTAATGCGCTAGCGACGTCGTCGTCCGGAGCCGCGTCGAGCACCGATTGGAACTGTGCTCCTACCTTGGCCACGTTCGTCTGCGCATCGGTGCCCCACTTATTCAAAGCAGTGAAATCACCGTCGCGTGCGGAGTTGAGCGCTTCCTCGTTGGGAACTAGTAAGTCGATCTGTTGCGTCATTTCAGACAAGTCCCGGCTGGTGTCACAGAATGGCGCGTACGGGTCGCCGTCTCCTGAGCAGGCGCTCAACGTGATTGCGCCCAAGGCTACGATCGCCCCCGCGCGAATCGCCCGCCAAGTGCGGGTCGTTCTTGGCTGACGCGATGATGCCGCGATGTGGCTGCTAGTCATGAGGCAAGAGTAAGGGGAGGTGCATGGCGTAGCAACATCAAGAGCGGGGGTTAGCCGAACGCACGCACCGCGGCGACTAGCGCCAGCGCCGTTGCGAGCATGGCCAGGCCGCGGGCGGCGCGTACCTGAGACTCGGCCGTGAGGTTCTGGGAGGCTTGGGGGAGCCGGGTTGACATGTACAGCACACCCAGGACTTCTACCACCGTAAAGACTGCCAGCCACAGCGCCAGCGAGGGTATGGCGACCGCGCACACACCGAGGATCACGGCCATCACCCCAATACTCGTGGTGACAATCGCAACGTTCTTGGCCGCGAGGAACTCACCGGTACCGGCGGCTGGGTGTTCACTTTCAGAGGAGCTCATGACGACACATTCTATGAAGTGATCGCCTGGATCACGCTAACCGCGCCAAGGGAGATGCCAATCATCGAGAATGCCACCGCGGTCAGGTCCACCCATGGGCGTACGCGCGCTCGCTCCGCCGGGTGCTGACTCAATACGATTGCCGCGCGACCTCGACCAGGCGCAATTGCGATCGGGGCTAGTACACGTACCGGGAAAGCATCACGACTCGTACCGTCCCGCCCTTGGTTTCCTGCTCGGCTAGCTGACGAAAGCCCAGCCGCTCATGGAACGCGATGGACCCCGGGTTCGCCGGGCGCACGTTGACCTCCGCATTGATTTCCGTGGCGCCGCGCTCGCGAGCACGTTCGAACACCGACTCGTAGAGAGCGCGGCCGATACCGGTACCCTTCGCGCCCGGCCCTACGACGATTCGGTCTATGTACTGGTGGCGCGCGCCGCGGGCCTCGAACCACGCGTAGTTTTCGGACTCGTAGGGTTGGCCGCCGCCCAAGCTGAGCAGGAACGCGAGCACCGTTCCTTCTCGGTCGGTCGCAACGAGCGCCACGTCACACATGGCGAGCAGGGCCGTGACATCGGGCTCTCCGAGTGCGTTGACGGCGGGCGCTGCGGCATTGTTCAGCGCGGTGACAGCCAAGACGTCGGACTCGCGCATCACGCGCAGGCGAAGGTTTTGCATGACAACATTGTGCCGGGACTTTGTGACGAATGTGTGACCGCCGGGTGTCGGCAAGAAACCGTTCTGCCGTCGCGCGCCATTCGCATTTTCATGCAATCCCCTGTATGTTTATGCATATGACTATTTCAGTCGCAGTCTCAGGCGCCTCCGGTTACGTGGGCGGCGAAGTTCTCCGGGTATTCAGCGCCCACCCCGATGTGGAGTTTGGCGCGCTCACCGCTCACTCGAGCGCGGGCGACGCGATAGGCGTGCACCAGCCGCACCTGCGCCCCTTGGCGGACCGCGTCATCGTACCTACTAATGTCGAGACCCTCGCCGGCCACGACGTGGTGGTGCTCGCATTACCGCACGGCGCATCGGGAGAAATCGCGGCTCAGCTTTCTCCCGAGACCCTCGTCATCGATTGCGGTGCAGACCACCGACTTTCCAGCGCCGATGCCTGGTCCGAGTATTACGGCGGTGCGCACTCGGGCACGTGGCCATACGGAATGCCCGAGCTGATCACGGCCGCGGGCCACCAGCGCGACGTCTTGCCCGGCACTAAGCGCATCGCTGTACCTGGCTGCAACGTCACCGCGGTCACGCTAGGCATTCAGCCCGGCGTAGCGGCCGGCGTCATTGACCCCACTAACCTCGTGGCAGTGCTGGCCGTCGGGTACTCCGGCGCCGGTAAGAAACTCGCGACCAACCTGCTTGCTTCGGAAGGGCTCGGCGCCGCCAGCCCCTACGCAGTGGGTGGCTCGCACCGGCACATTCCTGAGATCCTGCAGAATCTCGAGGTGGCCGGCGCCAAGGATGTACGCATCAGCTTCACGCCGGTGTTGGTACCTATGGCTCGTGGGATCCTCGCAACCATCACCGCACCGCTGGCGGCTGGGGTTGACGCCGATGCCGTGCGTGCCGCCTGGGAAGAGGCCTACCGGGACGAGCCGTTCGTCCACCTGTTGGCCGAAGGCCAGTGGCCCACGACGGCGGCGACTCTCGGCGCGAACACCGCGTTGGTGCAGGTGACCGTAGACAAGAAGGCCGGCAAGGTAGTGGTGGTCGCCGCGATCGACAACCTAGTCAAAGGAACCGCGGGTGCCGCGCTCCAGTCAATGAACGTGGCGTTGGGCCTGCCGGAGACGACCGGCCTCACCACCATCGGAGTGGCACCTTGAGCAGCAAGCAGATGACGCGCCGCGTCCCACACGAATCGACCTTAGGGGCAAAGTTATGAGTGTCACGTACGCCCAGGGTTTCGAGGCCGCTGGAGTCGTAGCGGGGCTGAAGTCCACGGGCGCCAAAGATGTGGCCCTCGTTCTCAACACCGGTCCTCACAAGGTAGGTGCAGGAGTATTCACTACTAATCGGGTATTCGCCGCTCCCATCGCATGGTCACGCGAGGTGGTCGCCGACGGCCGTATCGACGCCGTGATCCTGAATTCGGGAGGCGCAAACGCCGCGACGGGCGCCGACGGCTTCATCGATACGCACCGCACGGCGGAGCACACCGCCGAGGCCCTTCAGGCGACCGGGCGCGACGTGTCGGCCACCGACGTAGCAGTGTGCTCCACCGGGCTGATCGGCGTGCGCCTCCCTATGGACAACCTCCTGGCTGGGGTCGACAACTCAGTGGCCGGGCTGTCTGTCAACGGCGGCGACGATGCTGCGCACGCGATTATGACGACCGACTCGGTACCCAAGCTCGCCACCGCCGACGGCGACGGCTGGGCCATGGGCGGGATGGCCAAAGGTGCGGGCATGCTGGCACCCGGAATGGCAACCATGCTGTGCATTCTCACCACGGACGCCGCAGTCGATGCCAAGCTCGCTCAGTCCGCGCTTAATCGGGCCGTCGCCACCACGTTGAACCGTGTCGACTCCGACGGCTGCATGTCTACGAATGACACGGTGCTCCTGATGGCGTCCGGCGCATCGGGGGTCACGCCCGCGGCGAAGGAATTTGCAGCCGCTTTGACTGATGTGTGCGCCCAGCTCGCGCGCGGTTTAGTGGCAGACGCAGAGGGCGCGACTCACGACATCTCAGTTACCGTCACCAATGCCACGACCGAGGACGGCGCGGAGCAGGTGGCTAGGGCAATTGCGCGCTCCAACCTGTTCAAGGCAGCCATGTTCGGTAACGACCCCAACTGGGGGCGGATCATCTCGGCAGCGGGCACCGTTCCCGAGGAGGTCGCCCCTTTTGATGCCACCAACCTCGACGTTCATGTCAACGGAGTACACGTGTGCCGCGCGTCCGGCGTCGGAGATGACCGTGACCTGGTCGACTTCAGCGGTCGCGAAGTGTTCGTGCTTTTAGACCTTCACGCTGGCGACGCGCAGGCGACCATTTGGACCAACGACCTTACCCACGACTACGTCCACGAGAACAGTGCATATTCCTCATGAGCCATGACTTCGATTTACCAGACCTGAGCGCCAACCAGAAGGTGGGCGTCTTGATCGACGCGATGCCGTGGATCGAGAGTTTCAAGGGCGCCACCGTCGTGATTAAATACGGCGGCAATGCCATGATCGACAACGACCTCAAGCGCGCCTTTGCGCAGGACGTGGTGCACCTACGCCTGCTCGGCCTCTACCCGGTCGTCGTGCACGGTGGCGGCCCGCAGATCTCGGAGATGCTGACCAAACTTGGCATAGAATCCGAGTTTCGCGGGGGACTGCGCGTCACCACACCCGAGGCGATGGACGTGGTCCGCATGGTGCTTACGGGCTCCGTGTCCCGCGAACTGGTGGGGCTCATCAACGACCACGGCCCCCTCGCGGTGGGGCTTTCTGGCGAGGATGCTGGCCTGCTGCAGGCTAAGCGCCGCAAGGCGACGGTCAACGGCGAACCCGTGGATGTGGGCCTCGTCGGTGACGTCGTTAAGGTCAATCCAGCGGCGGTCGAGGACATCATCCACGCGGGACGCATTCCAGTGGTTTCCACTGTCGCACCAGACGTCGACGATCCCACTACGGTGCTCAACGTGAATGCGGATACTGCCGCGGCAGCCATTGCCGTCGCGTTGCGCGCTAAGAAGCTCATCATGCTGACTGACGTCGAGGGTCTCTACGCGAGTTGGCCGGACCGCACATCGTTGGTGCGCCGTATTCACGCGAGCGATGTAGAAAAACTGTTGCCCACGCTCGCGTCGGGCATGGTCCCCAAGATGGAAGCCTGCCTGCGCGCAGTCCGGGGCGGCGTATCCCACGCTCACATCATCGACGGCCGCGAGCCCCACTCGATTCTTACCGAGATCTTTACCAGCTCGGGAGTCGGCACCATGGTGCGGCCCGACGACGTGGAGCTCTGGGCATCATGAGCGATCAGGAACAGCCCACGGCTGCAACAGGGGACAGTGCTTCCCACGACAGTGCTTCCCACGACAGCGCCGCTCTTGAGAAGGGCGCGGCGGTGCTCGAGCGCTACAGCCACGCAATGATGGGGACCTACGGCGAGCCGATGCGCGTGATCGAGCGCGGTGAAGGCAGTTACGTTTGGGACGCCGACGGTAACAAGTACCTGGATTTGCTCGGCGGCATTGCCGTTAACACGCTCGGCCACGCACACCCGGCTTGGGTCGCGGCACTCACGCAGCAGGCCCAGACGCTCGCGCACACCTCGAACTTCTTCGCCACCAAGCCGCAGATCGAGTTGGCCGAGAAGCTACTCGACCTCGCGCAGGCCCCTACGGGGTCTCGCGTTTTCTTCTCGAATTCTGGCGCTGAGGCAAACGAGGCCGCATTCAAAATGGCCCGGCGCACCGGCAAGGGCACGATCATTGCCCTTGAGGGTAGCTTCCACGGACGCACCATGGGCGCGCTGTCGATGACACATAAGGCTGCGATTCGCGAGCCCTTCGAGCCGATGCCCGCAGGGGTTGTATTCGTCCCCGCGGGCGACGTCGAGGCGCTTCGTACAGCAGCGACCGAGGCGGGCGACGACCTCGCGGCGATCATCATCGAGCCCATTCAGGGAGAGGCGGGCGTGCGCCCGCTCACGAGCGGCTTCATCACCGCCGCGCGCATATTTGCCACGCGTCACGAGGCGTTGTTGATCATGGACGAAGTCCAAACCGGGGTCGCGCGCACCGGCGCCTGGTTCGCGCACCAACTGCACGGCACCACCCCGGACGTGATGACCCTCGCCAAGGGGCTCGGCGGCGGCTTCCCGCTGGGCGCCGTGATCGCCTTCGGTAAGCGAGCGGGCAGTCTGCTGGGCAAGGGTGACCACGGCACTACCTTTGGTGGCAACGCGTTGGGCGCGGCCGTTGCGCTCGCGACACTTCGCGCCATTGAGGACGAGGGCCTGATCGCCAACGTCAAGACCGTGGGCGAGCACCTGCGTACGTCGCTCGGTTCCATCCCTGGCATCAAAGAAGTACGTGGTGAGGGACTGTTGCTCGGCATCGGCCTTGCGGCACCGGTGAGTGCACAGATCGCGGCAGCCGCGATTCAGGCGGGTTTCATCATCAACCCCCCGTCTCCCGACACCATTCGGCTCGCGCCCGCGCTGAACCTCACCACCGCCGAGGCGGATACCTTTATCGAATGGTTCTCTGATTACGTCAACACCCACCCCATTGCGGTGGAGCAGCCCCCTGAGGACGCCCACGCAGGACGGCAAGAAGCATGACCCAGCACTTTCTGAGAGACGACGACCTCAGCCCGTCTCAGCAACTTGAGGTGCTGCAACTCGCACTCGACTTCCGCCGCGATCGCTTCGCGAAGCAGCCATTCGCGGGACCTCAGGCCGTCGCCGTCATCTTTGACAAGCCGTCCACGCGTACTCGCGTCTCATTCGCTACCGGTATCGCCGAACTCGGTGGCTACCCGCTGGTCATTGACGCACTGACCTCACAGTTGGGTCGGGGCGAGTCGATTGCCGACACCGCCCGGGTGTTGGACCGCCAGGTGAGCGCCATTATTTGGCGGACGTTCGGACAGGAGCGTATCGAGGAGATGGCGTCGTTCTCTTCCGTCCCCGTCGTCAACGGGCTCACCGACATGTTCCACCCGTGCCAGATCCTGGCTGACCTCGCCGCACTCGCCGACGAGCTGGGCTCTGTGACGGCGCTCGCGGGACTTGACCTGGCGTATGTGGGCGACGGCGCGAACAATATGGCGCACTCCTATCTCCTGGGCGGCACGACCGCCGGCATGCACGTACGTATCGGCACCCCGGAGGGTTTCCTTCCTCGCCCTGACGTGGTGGCGCGGGCCGAAGATATCGCAGAGAGTACTGGCGGTTCGGTTCTTGTCACCCACAGCCATGACGACGCGGTTCGCGGAGCGGACGTCGTCGCTACTGACGCGTGGGTGTCGATGGGAGACGAGTCTCAGTTGTCTGAGCGGTCTACGGCCTTTGGGGCATTTCAGGTCAACGCCAATACTCTCGACCTCGCTGCGCCCGGCGCGCACGTGCTGCACTGTCTGCCGGCCTACCGAGGCAAGGAGATTACGGCAGACGTGATCGACGGTGACCAGAGCATCGTCTGGTTGGAGGCGGAATACCGCCTGCACGCTCAGAAGGCGCTGCTCACGTGGTTGGTGGACAAGTGAACCCGCTCACCAAGATTCCGGCGACTAAGGCCGCCCGCCAAGCGCTGATTCGCCGCGTGATCGAGTCCGAGCCTATTGGCTCGCAAGGAGACCTGGCCGCGCGCCTAGAGGCGGCGGATATTTCTGTGACACAGGCGACTCTGTCGCGCGACCTCGTGGATATCGGTGCCATTAAGGTGCGGGCGGTATCGGGCGGTCACGTATATGCAGTGGGGGACGGGGCGGAGGCTTCCGAGAGCTCGGATCAAAGGCTGTCTCGCTTGTGCAGCGAGCTGTTGTTCAGCGCCGACGGTTCGGCAAATCTGGCAGTGATCCGCACGCCGTCAGGCGCCGCGCAGTACCTTGCGAGCGCGATTGACGGTCACGACGACCTCGACATTGTCGGCACTGTCGCGGGAGACGACACCGTTGTAGTGATCTCGCGCGACCCTCATGGGGGTCTCGCGCTCTCCCAGCGCTTCCTCGGCCGAGCATCGGGCACGATGCGGTAACAACCGCATCGGGCCCGCACAAAACCTGCCGTTTGCGGCCATCAAGACTGACCTATACACACCGAACGACTGATCTTAAGAAGAGGTAACGAAAATGACTGAACGGATTGTGCTGGCCTACTCGGGCGGTTTGGACACCTCGGTGGCCATCGGATGGATCGCCGATGCGACTGGCGCGGAGGTTATCGCCGTCGCCGTCGACGTGGGTCAGGACGGCGAAGACCTCGATGTGATCCGCCAACGCGCGCTCGACTGCGGCGCCGTCGAGGCCTACGTTGCCGACGCGCGCGACGAGTTCGCCGAGGAGTACTGCATGCCGGCACTCAAGGCAAACGCGCTCTATCACGACAAGTACCCGCTGGTGTCGGCGCTGTCGCGCCCTGTGATCGTGTCGCACCTCGTGAAGGCAGCACGTGAGTTCGGCGCCACCACCGTCTCGCACGGCTGCACCGGCAAGGGCAACGATCAGGTGCGCTTCGAGGTGGGCATCACCTC